>Ga0209719_1000018_pt1 | contig 242173 bp, 217 predicted proteins | sample AD_JPNAS2_MetaG_FD_184421 | JGI IMG/M metagenome (GOLD analysis project Ga0209719, IMG submission 184421) | Active sludge microbial communities of municipal wastewater-treating anaerobic digesters from Japan - AD_JPNAS2_MetaG (SPAdes) (version 2) | ecosystem: Engineered > Bioreactor >...
CATAGTTACCTCCTTTCGTAGCATAAGCAGAACCACATCTTTATCTTATAAAAAAGACGAAAAAAGAGAAAATAAAATTTAAAAGTTTCCTAATCTTTATTTGTAAAGATAAGTATGTCATCTAACAATGTGCAGATGAAGTGATTTCATTTTGCAAAAAACATAATATTAAACTTCATATTAAAAATGGAACTTTAACAAAAAAGCATGTATAACAAAAGCATTTTAGATTATTAAATAAATGGACGATCCAATAAAAAAAGCACCCAAGAAAAAGAGTAAAATACTCGAACGCTATAAGAAGGAACAAATAGCTAGGTTTGTTACGAGTTTTTTTGTTACTGCAACTGTCGCAGTAGGTGCTGGAGTTATAGCGACTCGAACTGAACCAACAGTAAAATTTGAAAATGTCGCCGTAGTTGGTAAAAAAGTCTATTATCAGACAAGTGTAATAGATCCAGATAGTACGATAAATCCTTCTACTTTATCGCTTGATGTTAAATCAGGTCTAGAAATTGAAAACTTCCCGCTTGAATTAGGTGTTACAAGAGGAAGTTTTCCACTTCGCTACTACGATCTAGATTACAATCTTTCAATTAAAGGTTCGCAAGGTTTTGGAAAGAAAACCTTTGCGACCTATACCTTTAAAATTAAACCTGGTCCATCAGCAGATTTTATAAGTATTGACTATACCTCTTTAGATGGACAAGGTTATTTATTTAGTGTAGAAGTAGGCACAGATAGTATCGATTTATTTAACGATAGTCTACTATTTAGCCTTGAATCATATAATACAACGGAAGAGATAGAACCAATTAAAGTTGATGAATACTCAATTTATGTAACAGAGGAAAGACAAATATTTAATGAACTTTATGTAAGTGATTTTGCTAATAAAGTTAATCTTCGTCTAGAACTAGAAAAAGGTGGAATTGAACTTATTCTTGCAAGTCGCGAAATTGAACTTCCTATATATGAACATGAACCTCATGAAGCATACGCTTATATAAGCAATTTAACATACACTAGACCCGAAGGGCCTGGAGAGCCAGGCAGACCAGTAGAACCAGGCGAAGGAAATGGCTTTATCTTTAGTTTTGATGTTGAAATAATTGATCCAAATCATACAGTTAGAAACACTAAAGTATTAGCCTCTTTTGAAATGGAAGGACAAGACCCTCCACCTCCACACCCAGCTTGGCATCAAGCTAAGCTTAACGATACAATTTCGCTTGGAGAATTCATAATTGAGGGCGATTTTGCACATATTACACTTCCAGAAGTTCCTATGCCTGCTCTTAGAGTACATTTAAAAGTTGTAGGAGAAGATAGTAACGGAAATAGAGTTAGCTTAGCTACACTAGACTTTGGAGTTCCGCGACCTCTAGGTTCAATGCTGCAACTTCTTGAATTTAATAGTGACTCCCTTGAATTTACTTTTGATGTAAGTGCAATTGGCTTACTCCCGCCTCTAGATCACGCAGAAGTGCGTCTATATAAAGGTGAAACCTTAATTGAAACTAGAAATGTTCCACTTCCTAGTGAAACTGGCCAAGAGTGGGTTGTTATTGAAAATGTTACCTTTGCAGGATTAGAAAGTGAAACGCTCTACAATGTAGAAGCTGATATACATTACATTGATCCTTTTACTAATTCTCCAGCCGTACTAGAATCTGATCCGACCAGCGCTTATACTATGCCACCCTTATTAGTAGATGCTTGGGCAACTCAAAATGGCCCAATGACATATTGCTATATCCTTGGACCATATCCTTACGATATTGTCCAAAGTGCCTATGTTACCGTTTGGGGATATGATAACACCACACCTGTCTTTTTAAATACTGTGTATATGGATTTAAATATCATTCAGGAAGATCCACCAGTATCAGAATACACGTGTCTAGTTGAAAATGACGGTTATGAACATAGCGTTCATCACATTGATTTTTATGTTTTTATTAATTATATGAACCAATATAAAGTTCATAAAATATATACATATGAAGTTGATTATTCATTACCATAAGGAGGTATCGTTATGAAACTAAGAAAACAACACAAAACTTCACAACTCGTAACAAAAATCGTTGTCTTATCTCTTTTTGTTACCCTTATCATCCTTGCCGTGGTATCGTACTATTTTTTAGGTGGAACGCCTTTTGGTGAGTTTGTAAATAGTACTCTAGGCAAGTTTTTTAACATCTTTGAACTATTTAAGAATAACTGGCTTACTATTGTTCAAAGTATTGTTATTATTCTTTTCTTTTGGATGTTAAATAAACTCTTCGAGTTTCTTTTAGTCCCCTTAGTTAAGAAAAGATCACGTCACTCAACATTTTGGATTATTCTTACAAGTGTCTTTAAGTACTTAACAAGTGCAATTGCAATCTTCCTTGTATTAAGTGCTTGGGGCGTAGATACTCCAACTCTTCTTGTTGGTGCTGGGATCTTAGGTTTAGCAATTAGCTTTGGAGCCCAAAGCTTAATTGAAGACGTTATTGCAGGTCTATTTATTGTTTTTGAAAAGCAATTTTTAATCGGCGATACGATTCAAGTAGGAAATGTAAGAGGAAAGGTAACTAGTATTGGAATAAGAACAACAACTGTAGAAGATATCTATGGCGACGTTTTAATTGTTAATAACTCTGATTTAAGACAAATTCTAAATACTTCACTTAATCTTTCACCTGCTAACTGTGAAGTTTATATTAGTTATGATCAAAAGCTTGAAAATATCGAACAAATTATTATTGATGCTCTTCCACGTATTAAAGAAAAAGTTCCTGCTATTAAAGAAGGACCATTCTACCGCGGTGTTCAAAAATTAGATGAACATGGAGTTCTAGTTAGAATTCAAGGAAGAACTGAAGACCTTGAAAAATATCAAGCACTTCGTGATATGAACCGTGAAGTTAAAGTCATCTTTGAAGAAAAAGGTGTTAAATTTGGCTTTCCAACTGTTAATATTAATGAAGTAGATAATAAAGAAGTAAAAACTAAATAAATAGCGATACCTATTTAATATAGTAAAAAGGGCTCATTTTGAGCCTTTTTGTATTTAAGAATAGTAAAAGTGCTAAAATACATATTGATTAGAAAGTGTAATAAAAATGAGTGAACTTGATACTAACTATAAAGATGAAATATTAAAAGCTGCAAAACTTATTTCTAAAGACGGCGAAGTTAAAATTATTAAACGCCTTTTAGGTGGTATGAGTAATTATACTTATGTTGTTATAATTGACGGAGCAAAATATGTAATTCGTATTCCTGGTCAATACGGAGAATTATTTGTTAATCGTAAAGAAGAAAAGTATAACCTAGAACAAGTTGCTAAAATTGGTCTAGTTAAAGAGTCACTTTATTTTAATGTTGATACTGGTGTTAAGATTACTCCATATATTGAAGGAGAGTCGCTAAATAATATAAATGTAGATGAAGAAGTACTAAGAAAAATTGCTAATACTTTAAAAACACTTCATACATCTAATATTAAAGCTTTTCGAGACTACGACTATATTGGGCGCATCAACGAATATGAAAGACATGTTAAACATTATGATGTTCGCTATATCAAATTAAAAGGTGCTCTTCTTAACCTTATTGGTCGCCTTAATAAACTACCTAGAGTTTTCTCTCATGGTGACTGTCAAAGATCTAATTTTATTTTGGGTGAAGATAAAAAACTCTATCTAGTCGACTATGAATACAGCGGTAATGCATCAATTTACTTTGATTTAGGCGTGTTTGGCTATCTTAATTTTCCAAATGCAGTCAAATTAGCGGAACTCTACTTTGAACGGAGATTAACGCTAAATGACCTTGTTTTACTTCATATTGTTAATCTTCAACAATATGTTCAATGGTACACAGTCGCCCGTATTAAAGAAGAAAAAGGACTATCTAGTAAACTTGGTGTAGATTTTGCTAAAATCGCAGAACGCTATTTAGAAGAAGGTGCTAATCACCTTAAAGAAATAGAAAAATTACTTAGATATAATTAAAAATCCAAAGTTTTGCCACTCTAGGGGCAAAAAAACTAAATTAGTAAAGTTTTGCCGCTACAAAGGCAAAACTTTTTCTTTTAAACAATCGACTAAAATATGGTTTCTATAACAATACGCATTAAAAAGTCTATAATATTGAGTTTTTTAAGCACCTAAAGTAAAATTATAATAGTAAATTAAGGAGTCATCATATGGACGAAAAATTATTAGAGTTAGCAAGAAAGGGCGATGTTTCAGCTCAAGTTACGCTAGCAGAAGCCTTTTTAAAAGAAGGAAATTTAGAAGAAGCATATAAATGGGCAAAAGAAGCTAGTAAGCAAGATAGTGATCAAGCTGAGTTGATGCTTGGCTATTTCTATCATCACGGCTTAAAAGTAGAGCAAGACCTAAACAAAGCCAAAGAGTGGTACAAAAAAGCAGCAGATCAAGATAATGCCCTTGCTTGTGTTAATCTTGGTCTTTTATTTGAAAAAGAAGAAAAATATGAAGATGCAATTTATTGGTTTATAAAAGCATCTGATCTAGGATATGCGGTTGCCCAATATATTGTCGGAACTTATTTTGAAAAAGGTGAGACTGTTGAACAAGACTACGAGATTGCATTTAATCTTTACTATCAAGCGGCAAAACAAGGTCAAATCGCTGCTCTTAGCACACTTGGAAGACATTATTATAGCGGTACAATTCTTGTACAAGATTTTAAAAAAGCTGTTGAATTCCTAAAAGAAGCTGCTAAAAAGGACGATATTGAATCTATGCGCTTATTAGGTCAATGTTATTTAAACGGACAAGGAGTAGAAGAAAATAGCGAACAGTTCGCTTATTGGACGAAAAAAGCTGCAGATCAAGGTGATGCAACTTCGCAAGCTATCTTAGGTACATGCCTCTTAAGAGGCTTTAAAGTTAAACAAGACAACGATTTAGCTTTTGAATTACTAAATAAAGCACCAGAGCAAGGTTTTCCTCCAGCGATGGAAGCAGTTGCCTATTGTTATGAACATGGACTTGGTGTTACTCAAAACGCAGTGGCAGCAGAGCTTTGGTATAATAAGGCAAAAGAAAGTAAGGAGTAACAACTATTATTAAGTGAATCATAAAGCACTGAATCACGATTCACTAAGGAATTAAAAACACTATGGAATATATTGAAATTTTAAAATATATTTTACTTGGATTAGTTCAAGGCATTAGCGAGATTTTTCCAATCTCAAGTAGCGGTCACCTAATTATATTTCAAAATATCTTAGATATTGAAATGCCTGGACTAGTTTTTGAAATGTTTACTAATACTGCGTCATTTTTGGCCTTAATTCTACTTTTTGCTAAAGATATCTGGATTCTTCTTAAAGGTTTCTTTCGCTTTATCTTTAAAAAAGAAACTAGGAAAGAAGATAAAGAAACCTTTCTTTATGTTCTTAAGTTAGCAGTAGCAGTAATTCCAATCGGCATTGCAGGTCTTATCTTTAAAGATCGAGTTTCAGAACTAAAAAGTCTTTTATTTGTTGGGCTAGCCCTCTCTATTACTGGAGCACTTCTACTTGCAATCTTTTTAACGCGAAAATTAATAAAAGAACATGAAAATGTCACGTTTAAAGATGCTTTTATTATGGGGCTTACGCAAGCGTTTGCAATTATTCCTGGGATTAGTAGAAGTGGCTCAACAATTATCGGCGGAAGAGCTTCTAGACTATCCTTAAAAAGTGTTCTTAAGTTTTCTTTTCTTGCTTATCTAGTTATAAGTATTCCAACTTCTTTTTTAAATATTTATGAATTAACCCAAGTTAGCGAATCAATTAATTGGTTAGGTTATTCTTTAGCATTTATCGTTACTTTTGGCGCGACTTATTTAACTGCTAGACTTGTTATGAAAAAGTTAGAAGTAAAACACTTAATTATCTTTAGTGCTTATTGTTTAGTTGTAGGCGCGGTGATGTTTGTTCTTCATTTTGTACTCTAAAGTAGATTTTCCACTATTTTTTGCTTGAAAAATAACTAGTTTATTATATACTATGTAAGCACGTGCCCGTAGCTCAACTGGATAGAGTGCTAGACTACGAATCTAGAGGTTACGAGTTCGATTCTTGTCGGGCACGCCATTTATGAAAAACAATACCACCTTTGGTGGTATTTTTCTTATAGTGCATTTTGCACTTTGAGATTGCACTTTAAGAATGTGTATACTAAAATATAGTTATGAATAACAAATATAATCAAAAATATTTAATTGAAATAGGGATTGGACTTCAAGCAGTTGATGGACTAGAGGGCTCAAAATATTTTAGTGAGCAAACAAAGCGTTATATTAATGGTGAAATTTCCATTAAAGAACTACAAGATTTAATTAGTGATTACTATAAAAGTAAACCAGATGAATTTATTAAAACTGGTGAATCTGATACTGTTGCAATTAAAATTGCAGAACTCCTTAGTGATGATAGTTTTTCTTTTTCTGTTGGGCAACTCGTTTCCATCCATAGATCACTTTTTAGTGATGTATATCATCACGCAGGGAAATTACGAAAGTTTAACTTTACTAAAAGTGAGTGGGTTCTTGATGGGGAGTCAGTGATTTATGGAGATTATCGTGAATTAGAAAAAACATTAGCATATGATTTAAATGTTGAGAAAAAGAAGAACTATGCATTGCTATCTAGAGATGAAATGGTTAACGAGTTAGCGATTTTTATTGCTAACTTATGGCAAATACATCCTTTTTCAGAAGGGAACACAAGAACTGTCGCAGTTTTTCTAATTAAATATTTAAGATCATTAGGTTTTGACGTTACAAACGATACATTTAAAAATAATTCCTGGTATTTTAGAAATGCTCTAGTACGAGCAAATTATAATAATGTTCCAGCCGGAATTTATGAAGATAGAAGTTATTTAATTATGTTTCTTAGAAACTTGATATTTAAAGAAAGAAACGAATTATTAAATCGAGAAGCTCATATTAGATACCAAAAGTTAGATAAAGTATTACGAACTAGAAAAGATATAATCGTATATTTTATTAGAGAAAATCCTAAGATTACTGCGGATGAATTATCTAAGAAAATTAGTGTTTCAAGAAGAACAATTATTAATGAATTAAATTCTCTCCAAGATAGTAACATTATTGAACGAATAAACGGAAAAAAACATGGGTTTTGGAAAAGTAAGAGCCAATTTGTTCATAAAATGAACCTTCATGATAAACCGTTTAAAGTAATAGAAAATGGTCTAAAAACAATTGAAATGCGTCTAAATGATATAAAAAGACAAAAGATAAAAGAAGATGATTTTCTTGAGTTTACTAACATAAAAAATCAAAAGAAAATTTATTGCCTTGTTAAAAGCATTAATGAATATAAAGACTTTGATGAACTATATAAACACTATGACAAAATCTCATTAGGTTATAAGGAAAATGAAACCGCTAGTCCTAGCGATATGAGCACCTATTACAGTAAAGAAGATATCACTAAATACGGTGTCTTAGCTATTGAAATAAAGAAATTATAAATAATTTATAATTACCTCTTGAAATAGATTAGTAATATATTTTAAACTATAAGTTAACAGGTGTTCACTATGCGTACATTAAATCCCAAATTAAATGAGAAAATCCTAAATATAGCCCTCGATTCTTTTTACAAAGAAGGCTATGAAAAAACTTCTATGCGCATAATTAGCTATAAGTGCCGAACAAGTGTTGGTAATTTATATCGCTATTTTAAAAACAAAGAAGAAGTTTTTACTACACTTACTAGTCCTGTTGCAACTAAACTTCGAGAAATTATGGATGAAGCTATTAAAACAGGAAGCACTAATCTTTTAAATGAAGATCTCCAACTTGTTTTAAAACATTTCTACCAACTTGTAGAAGAATATCCTAAACACCTTGTAATCTACCTAGAATATTACGGCGAACAGGCTTCAGGTGATGCTTTGCTTGCTTTTAAAGAATATATGCTTTCAACAATTAAAAACTTTCTCCCTAATATGGACGATAATCTAGTCAAACTCACATATAACTACCTAGTATACGGTGTTATCTATCTAATCCGTAATGAGAAGAAAGAAAACCTAGTTAATAGTCTAAATGCCTTATTTATATATATATTTAAAGATATCAAAGGGAGGATCACCTAAATGAAAAAAATTAGTGCTTTTATCGTTAAAATTAGATATTTTTTACTCGCATTCTGGGTAGTTGCTACTGCAGTATCAATTTTTCTTATTCCGCGAGTAAAAATAGAATACGATACAACAGTTTACCTTCCTGAAAATACGCGCGTTAAACAATCACTTCGCGTGATGGAAGAAGAATTCGGCTTAACTGGTCAAGCAAGTGTCATGATTGAAGATGTTGATCCAGTCAAAGTGTTTGTTTATAAAGATAAGATAAATTCAATGCCTTATATTATGGAAGTTATTTGGATTGATAACTTTATTGAGCGAGATGTAATTCAAAATATTCAAGATCTTTTTGATGAATATGATCCTAACGGAAACTTTCGTTTTGGTGCAATTCCAGGCTTAAACGCTTTTTACAAAGATCGAACTGCGCTTCTTCAAGTTGTTTTTACTGAAAATGATCATAGTTTAAATGTTGGAAATTCAATTGAGTTAATCCGTGAATATCTTGGGACGATTAATAAGCCGTTTGCCTTAAGTGGTACTGCTATTAATGCTTATCAAATGAGGGAGACGACTAAATCAGAGGTCTTTAAAACTGCTCTTTATGTTGCACCTATTATTTTAATAATTCTGATTATCTTTACTAAATCATGGCTTGAACCGCTGGTCTTTTTAGCTTCTGTATTAGTAAGTGTCATTGTAAATATGGGAACAAATATTATGTTCCCCTCGGTCTCGTTTTTAACAAACGCGACAGCAAGTTTACTTCAACTTGCGATTTCAATGGACTACTCCATTTTCCTTCTTCATGCCTATCAGAAGGAAAAAGAAGCTGGTTTAGAACAAAAAGAGGCGATGGCGACTGCAATGAAGAAGTCCTTTAGTTCGATTAACTCTAGTATGATTACTACCGTTGCAGGGTTCGCCGCGATTATGTTTATGCGCTATACGATTGGGATGGATTTAAGTAGGGTAATGATTAAGGGTATTTTACTTAGTCTAATCGTTACCTTTACTTTTATGCCTTCTTTAATTATAGCTACTGATAATTTACTTAAGAAAACTCAACATAAACCCTTCTTCCCTAAGATTGGAAAATTAACGAAATTTATTACAAAAACGCGGTATGTTATACCTGCGTTACTTTTAATGACTGTTGTTCCTAGCTATATTGCTCAAACTAAAAACCATTTTGTTTATGGGGATGGAGCAATGGCAGTCCGTCACGATAGCGGAGAAATGAGCGAAGCGGACCGAATTGAACAAAAATTTGGTCGTAACAATATGATTGTTGTTTTAGTGCCAATTGATGAAGATGGAAACTATAAAGCACAAGAAAAAGCAATGATTAGGCAACTAAACAGTGAACTAGATAAGGCAAATGAAGATTATCGTCCAACTATTCAAAGTTATTCAACGCTTACTGATATTGAAACATATATTTCTAACTATAATGATCTTCCAACTGCAGTTAAAAGTTTCTTAGAAGAATACTTTGATCCTACAATGATAGAAGATATGATTAGTGAAAACTTTAAGAAGCAATTTATAAGTGAAAACTATTCCCGGGTGATAATTTCTATTAACACGGAGACTGAGTCTCCCAGGGCTGAAAAGGCGGTAAATATTATTGAAACCGTTGTTGCGCGTCAGCCCTTTGCAGATGAGGCGCATATTATTGGCGTCTCACCTTCAGTTAAAGAAATTAAAGAAGTCGTAGAAAAAGACTATGTATTTGTTAATTTGCTTTCAATTGTGCTTGTATTTGTTGTCTTACTTGTGAACTTTAAGAGTGCAATACTGCCCTTTATTCTTCTATTTGTTATTGAATTAGGAATATTTATTAATATGGCAATACCATATATTACAGGAATGCCACTTATCTTTATTGGCTTTATGATTGTTAGCTCTGTTCAACTTGGGGCGACGATTGATTATGCTATTTTATTTACGCAGTTTTATGTTAATGCAAGAAAAACACTCGTTAAGCGTGATGCAATTAAATATGCTCTTGATCATGGAGGACATTCAATTTTAACTTCAAGCCTAATACTAACTACAGCAGGTTATGTTTTAAAGTTTGCAAGTAGCGTTACGGGTGTTTCTGCTATTGGGGAATTAATTGGTCGAGGAGCTGCACTTTCTGGCGTTTTAGTTATTTTCCTCCTTCCAATGCTTCTTTATATCTTTGATAAAGCCATTGCTAAAACTACAATGCAATCTAAATTTTATTTCCCGCCTGATGTTAGGAAGAAAGAAAATTATCCTAGCGATTATGATCCAACATTATTGACATAACTCACTTAAAAATAGATAATACTTTATGCTTGCGCCCGTAGCTCAACTGGATAGAGCGCTAGACTTCGAATCTAGAGGTTACGGGTTCAATTCCTGTCGGGCGTGCCATAAAAAAGTTTAATTAGTAAACTAAATATTTGAAAAAATCTCCTAACTAGGTGATTTTTTCATAAATAGAAAGTCCATTTTGGTTATAAAAATATTTCCTAAATGGGCTTTTTTTATATTGAAATTGATTTTTAAAATCTCGTACCAAGGGTTCGAACTGTCTAGTATAAATAAAGTGAATATAATGAAAATTGTTAAAAAATAGGGTGACATTTAGAAGGATATAAGGAATTGGCATTATATTAATTTTATTAAATAAATTAAGATGCTAGAAATAGAGTGGTCATTTGCTAGGACACAGGGTGGACATTTTTGATTATAAACAAGTCAAGATAAGTAGAGACTTTATATAGATAATTTAATAATCCGAAAAATACAGAATAAAACAACTGAAAAATGAACAATTGCAGTTAAATTTATAAGTGTATCTATTTTTGTTAATGCTAATATGAAACGAGGCCAATAAATTATTGAGTACTAATTTGAAAGTAAGAGATAGTTGGAATGCGCTGGCTGAGTGATGACATTATAATAAGAATTCTTTACTAATCTGCAAAATAGGGAATAAAGCATTTGCAAAATAGGGAATAAGACCCTTGCAAAATAGGGAATAAAACCTCTGAAAAATCCGGAATTGCAGTTAATTTTACAAGTATATCTATTTCAGTTGTCCTGAAATTGTGGACAACTGAATTTAAAAAAATTAACAACAAAACGTCAAAATATTTTATTAATAATTAACAAAAAGAAGTTATTTTAGTATAATAATACTGACTTAATAATAGGAGTAGTAATTATGAAAAAGCCTAAATTGATAATATTACCATTACTTGCACTTGTTTTAAGTGGCTGCTCAATTAGTAATATAATTAGTAGCGAAACCGAATCTAGTAATAGCGAAAGTTCGCTAAATGAATCAAGCGAAGATGTTTCAATAAGTGAAGACACTTCAACAAGTGAAGATTCTTCAATTAGTGAAGAGGGCACTAGCGAAGAATATGCTGATGAATTTGAACGTTTTAGAAAAACATATCCTACTGATCCTATTATCCCTTATGAGGATAGTGATTATATTGTAAAAGATTTTCCTAACGGCTTTACTTATCCTATAAATGCTCGTGTTCAACCTACTAATGCTTATTTAGAATTTTGGCATCCAGAAACAGAACTTAATTTTAGAATTAGCGCTAGTAAAGAAATCTTTAATTTAATTGAGCAATGTGGATATCATGATCAAAAATATGCTGATTTATATTTTCCCGTTACACTTAATCTAAAAATGAACGGCAAGGAACTCACCTATTATGAAGTTGGTATGCGAATGAAGGGCAATACATCTCGTACGCAATTTCTAGATGAGCACACAAAAGACTTTATCGCCTGTATTAGCTTTAAACTATCTTTTAATGAACTATGGGATGAAGATATTTATGAGTCATTTGGTCTAAAAAAAGAATGGAAAAAATCAACACACCCTGAATGGAAGGTTAGAGATGACCGGACATTTATGTGTGACTCAAGCGGTAAATCGGGCATGAAGAAAATAGATGTTAAATGGAATAAGTCGCCTGATCCATCTTTAGTTATGCAGCCATTTGTTTTTAGTTTCTTTCAACGAAACGGTCTAATATCACAAAATTCCACTCTAGCAACCTTAAAAATGAATGATACTCGCTTTGGGGTTGTAACGATAAATGAGCCTATAGATAAACATCTATTACGCCGTTATTTCGATACGGATTCTGCAAAAGGCGACTTATATAAGGTTGGCTGGGGCGAAACTGAAGCTGGTAATAATGACAGGGTTAAAGGTAGTCTTCGCTATGAGGATTTGCGGTTTGATAGCGAAGGTAAGTTATTAGCTCGTGGCATTGTCGGAGAAGAAGATAAATTTAATTACTATACTCCTGCTTATGACGCTAAAGAATATAACTCAAAAATCGATAACCCTTTTGAGAAAATAGTTAACTTAATGCGCGTATTAAAAGATTTAGAAGGTAAACAAGTAGCAGAGTATGCTCCACTTCTAGAAGAAGTTATTGATGTCTCTAGCTTTCTTAGATATGCTGCTCTATGCTACTTAACTGGTAATCCTGATGATATGCGAAATTTAGGTAATAATTACTATATTTTCTTTAATCCAAGTGAAGGAAATAAAGCCTACTTTATTCCCTATGATTATGATTGGTCGCTAAATATTAATTGGTACGGCGGAACACTTGATAACTTATCCCCCTATCATAGTAAACATGAAGGTGATGGTCGAAAATGGCAAAGTAACCGGCTATTTTGGGCAACAATTATTAATAAAGATCATCACTCAAATAGAGATCCAGATTATGATATTATTTTAAATAGTGCGTATCGAAATGAATATAAAAACTTTGTTAGCCAGTTTAGTAATGACTCTCAATTTAGCGGCACTTACTATAATGAAGTTTATGCTACATATCGAACAACTTATGAAAATAAAACGACAAGTGATCTAGATAATAGAATTGGTCGTCTTGTCTCTCCTTTTGAAAGTACAGAAATAATGACTGGCTTTATAAACGGCATTAAAAACACAATTGAGCATCAATTATAGAGATTAATACGTTAGAAACTCGGTCAAAAATTGACCGGGTTTTTAGGCTAACCAACGAATTATCTAAATATGGTAAAATAAAGGTGGCATTTTAAATATGAACGCTAAAATTGATATTTCTAATGTTGTTATTAAGACTGAACGACTTCTTTTACGTCCTTGGCGTAAAAGTGATTTAGATGATTTTTATCATTATGCCCGTGTTGATGGTGTAGGCCAAATGGCAGGCTGGCTACCACATGAAAATAAAAAAGTATCTAAAAAGATTCTTGAACAATTTATCGAAGAAAAATTCGTTTTAGCTATTACGCTTAATGGTATCGCGATTGGTTCTGTTGGTATTGATCCATATAACGAACAAGAATTTCCTGAACTTAATTCCCTAGAGGGTCGTGAAATTGGCTATGTTTTAAGTATGGATTACTGGGGAAATGGTTATACCCCAGAAGCAGTAAAAGCAGTTATAAATTATTGCTTTAATGAACTAAATTTAGACTTTTTGCTTGGAAGTTACGCTAAAGATAACTACCAATCAAAAAGAGTACAAGAAAAATGTGGTTTTACCTTTTATAAAGAATTCGAATTTCTTACAAGTTGGGGCGAAGTTAAAGATAGTATTAAAACAATTATAAGAAATCCTAAAAAATAGCAAAAAAACAAGTAAATAAAACCTAATATTTAAATTTTGGTGACTATTTTCAAATTTAAATTTGATTTAGTGAAACATTGCCGTTTTTTTCTTGCTTACTTTCATTTCTTTTGATATGATTATTTACGCTATCGGGATGTAGCACAGCTTGGCAGTGCGTCTGGTTTGGGACCAGAAGGTCGCAGGTTCAAATCCTGTCATCCCGACCATGTGGGGCCATAGCTCAGTTGGGAGAGCGCTTGGTTTGCAACCAGGAAGTCGGGAGTTCGAGTCTCCTTGGCTCCACCAAGTGGCTGCGTAGCTCAGTTGGCTAGAGCGCACGGTTCATACCCGTAAGGTCGGGGGTTCAAATCCCTCCGCAGCTACCAAAAAGAAATGGACCCTTAGCTCAATGGTTAGAGCTCCCGGCTCATAACCGGTCGGTTATAGGTTCGAGTCCTATAGGGTCCACCAGAGTCGGAAGCATACCCAAGTTGGCTGAAGGGGTCGGTCTTGAAAACCGATAGGGGGTGCAAGCCCCGCCAGAGTTCGAATCTCTGTGCTTCCGCCATTAAATAAAGCGCATATGATGCGCTTTTTTATATTTGGATTGTATCTAAATATAACTTTAATGAGTGTATATTTATTTATTTTATACTATGTTAAAATAAATTTAGGAGGGCAAAGATACGAAAGCAAAAACATTTTTAATTGCAAGTTTATCCCTTTTTATTATTGGTAGCGGTTGTAGCTGTAAATGGTGGCGGACACCACCTTCAGAGATAACCTCTGATATTTATGATCAATCTGAAACGGAAATTACTCCAACAACGGAGGAGGAAGTTCCTGAATATATTGTTCTTCACTTTTTAACTAATAGTGATAAATATGGTAATACGAATGGAAATACAAGAAATGGAAGTTTAGCAGTTTATCATTTTGGTTTTAAGGTACATATATTCACGGTGGGCGATGATATTTGGGCGTGGGATCCTGTTTATAAGGAAGTTACACATTTATTAGATGGATACCCATTTATTAATAACCTAACAGTTTATAAGGATGTTCTCTTTTTTACTGCGACCTCTAATCAATATCTTTATAAAATTGATTTACGAACAAAAGAAGTTGAACTAGTAATCGAAAAACCGATTGAACAAGTCTCGCGGCAAGGGGCATATCTATACGTTAGATTAGAAGATCCTGAACGAGGACCTGGAGAATGGTTAGTTGTTTATACAGTTGAAGATATGGCAGAAGTTAAAGCGGTGCAGGATATCGAAAATGTAAATTTTTATGGTCCTAGTAATGTTTATACTAATAATAATGAGCCACTTAATGTTAAACATAGTGCACCCAATTTTACCGATATTGTCGATTTAGCGGTTTTTAGTCCGACGCAATTTATTAGTATTAAATATGTTCATCTAGCAAGAATTTTCCAAAGTCAAGATTATATTTGGTATAAGCGCTTCCTTGTTGCTTTTCAAACTCAAGCAACAACAGAATATTATTTTTATGATGAACAAACGGAAGAATTAACCTTTATTATTGGTGGAACAACTTTTAAAAGTATCAATAGCGATAATCGTCACCTATATTTTGTCGAAGAATTTAGTGTTCGCGTATATGATTTTGAAGATAAAAGAATGATAGAGACGATAACATTTAATATGTCAGTCTACAATTTACATATTAATAATCATTATATGTATTTTCTAAGTGGTAATGATAATTTATATCGCTATCATAAATCTTATGATGCACCGGTTTTAGCAATCTAGTATTTTTATAATTTAACCTACTGATAAAATTAATTAGTATTTATTCACATAAATCGTGATAAAATATATTTGGCGGAAAAATATGAAAGCAAAAATAATAATTATTGGATTCTTAACTTTTTCTATTTTTATGAATAGTTGTAGTTGTAGTTGTAGAAAAGAAGATCCACCAAGTCCAAGTAGCTAACCACCAGTTTCAGAAGAAGTTCCTGAATACGAGGAAGTTAACTATATAAGTAACAACGCTAATTTTGGAAATACAAACGGAAACATTAGACACAAAAGTTTAGCAGTTTATGATTGGAATAAAAAGCTTCACTATTTTGTAAGTGGTGAAAAAATCTACTCTTGGGATCCAATTAGTGGTGTTACGAAAACAATCGTTGAAAGTTACTCAGAAATTCAATATTTGTGTCTTCACGGAGATAAATTATTTTTTACAGCAGGAGAAGAACAATATTTGTATCAGGCTAACTTAACATCTTCATCTGTTGAGTGTGTTATTGAAAAAGAAGTCTACTATGTAGGAAGACAATTCAATTACTTATATCTTCAGAAAGAAGAGCCTTCTTTAGGCCAAGGAGGGTTTCTTTGTTATTATGATCCAAATGATCTAAGTCTAAAAAATGGAATAAATTCAAAGTGTGACATAAATCTTTTTGGGACAGGTATTTTCTTTAATGATGGAGCTGATAGGTTGGATATTAAACGTATAACCAGTGCTCTTAGTCATGAATTCTCTGTAGCTAGTTTTGAAAATCGCAACTTCACGAGTTTATATTTCTCGCATTTTCTAAAATTTTATAATGATGATAATCAAGTTCAACAAGAACTTTTTGTAGTTCGCCTTGAAAGGGGCAGCACTGCTGATTTTTATCTTTATGATTCAGGAACGGACGAACTAACTACTATATCTGTTAGTCAAGAGATAACTGCTATTAACAGTGATGATAAAAACGTCTATTTAGGAAGGAATAATGAAATTGTTGTTTATGATTATATTGAACGAGAACACAAAGAATATATTACCTTCCAAGAAGGAATAAAAATTGCTAATTTATTTGTTGTTAATCAATATATGTATTTTACTGATAGTGCAACTGGGGATTTTTATCGTTATCATCCTGACTGGAATGTTCCAGTAAAAGTTATTTAGTTTCAAAAAAAACTATTATTAAAACTCCCCGCGGGGAGTTTTTAAACTATAATTTAGTTTGTTTTTAATACTTGAGCGTGTAATATATAAAAGGTGCAAATAATAAGTTTTTGTTAACATATCTTAGGTAATAATAACATGCAATTATCGAGCAAAAACGTCATCAATTTTACAAAAAGAGGCTAAAATGATTAAAGAAATTAGATTATCACTTAAAGATGACCAATATCCGTATACTAAAATTACGCATACTAGACATGCTGTAAGAGCGGTATGTTTTAATAGTGATAATAAGATTTGCCTCGTACATATTAAAGCAATAGATCAATTTGGGAAACGAAACTATTACGAACTTCCTGGCGGAGGTTTAAAAAATAGTGAATGTCACGAAGAGGCTCTAAAGCGTGAACTTAATGAAGAGTTAGGTGTAGAAGGGGTGGTAGGACCCAAACTTGGCGTAGTTCATGATTTTTATAATTTAATCGAGCAAGAAAACTATTCTCACTATTACTTATTTAAAATTACAAAGACTGGCAATCAACATTTGGAATTAGATGAAAGACGCCTTATTTATCGTCTTGTATATGTGTCTATTGAAGAAGCAATTAGATTAATGAAGGAGCAAGATGAATTTGGTGTCTCGCTTCTAGTAAAGCGTAGGGAACTTCCAATTTTAGAATTAATTAGCGATTTAATCGCAAAAAACGCACTTAATTTATAATTGCTTTGACAAAAGGCATTATAATTAATACAATAATCAAGCGTGGCGGCTGTGGTGAAGCGGTTAACACATCTGGCTGTGAACCAGACACTCGTGGGTTCAAGTCCCATCAGTCGCCCCATATTGACTAGATAAATGGGCTCTTAGGAGCCCGTTTTTCTTTTTTCTCTTATTATTTAAAACTTATTCTCCCAAAGCGTTAAAAAATCTCACAATTTTTAATCAAATTGGGAGAATAAATATGTAAGTGCAAAAAACATTTATCACAATATAGTAATTTAATGTTAAAATTTAGAAGATATAAAAAGCTGAAAAAGAGGGAATTTTAAGGCGAATTATAATGTATGGCTTTATATTAATGACTAAAGTATTCTTAACTATTTGCATGGGTGTAATAATGTTTTTATCATTATCTAATTTGTTAGATAGAGTTTGTGAGAAAAAGTTTAACCTAAAACTTCTTATTAAAGTTATACTTTACTGTGCTTTTGGAACAGTATCAATTGCGGGTGTTTGGTTAAGTTGGGGCTTAGTAATTAAAATTGTTATTACTATAGGTCTATTAGCAATGTACTTTTTTAAGCAATTTGAAGTTACACAACAACTTATTGCATTTGAAAAGAAAAACAAACAGAGTGAAGATCCTGAAATGATTGCTTATATGAAAGATTATTTTCCTCAAGAACAAATACGCATAATAGCAAGACAACTTTGTATATTGTTTATGCTTTGTCTTTTAATTGTTGCAATGTGGGTATTGCTTTAAATATTAGTAGAAACTGTAGCTTTATAATTCTAATACATAAATGTTTATATGAAAATTTAGGAATAAAACCCTTGAAAAAGACGGAAATGTATTTTTTAAAAACATTGAAATAGTAACTTAATTTGTGATTTTTTTAAAATTTGACCTTCATTTTTATTGATATTAATAATACGGAACCCGTATTTAAAAATATATTAATCAGTAAGATTTTTTAGACTTTAATTACCATTCATCGGTTAAAATTGACCACTTATCCCTAATTCGTTGACATTAAAAATCCACTAGATAGAATAAAGTTGTGATCACAAAAAAGTTAAAACAAATGAAAGCAAAGGAGTTAAAGTAAGTGAAAGTAGAAGTAAAAATAGATAAAGATGTTAAAGAAACAACAGTTATAATTTTAGCTAATGAACTAGATGAAGATATCTTAGAGTTAGAACGAAATATCGCCAGTCTTAAACAAGATCAAATCGTAGGATATGTTGGCTATCGTGTCGCATCTATAAATCAAGAAGATATTATACGCACCTATGCTTGCAGCGGTAATGTTTATATCGTGACAAAAGAGCAAGAATTTAAAACAAAAGAAACTTTGGGAGAATTAGAAGAAAAACTTGATAAACAATCGTTTTTAAGGATCTCACGCTCGGATATTATTAATTTAAAACATGTTAAAAACTTTGACCTTTCATTTACTGGTACGATTAGTGTTCATTTAGTTAACGGCGATACTGTATATGTTTCAAGACGTAAATTAAAAGATGTCAAAAATTACTTAGGGATGTAAGGAGGGAAAAATCATGAGTAAAGCAAAAAGATTAGTGTCATTAGGTGTATTTGGTTTTCTAGGCGGAATTGGTATTGGACATTTGTTTTCAATTATTATTGCTGCAATCGTAGTAGAGGGCGCTAAATTTATACCTGTTGTTCCAAGTTTTCTAGAAATGATGGGTGGAAATGAAATAGTTGCTACACTTCTAGCGGCACTTGTTTATGGAATAATTGGACTTTCCTTTTCGCTAGCTAGTGAAATATGGCCAAAAGAAGAATGGAGTTTATTAAAAAGAAGTGCTATTTATTACTTTGTAACTATTATTCCAATGTTTTTAGGAGGGGTCTTCTTGAGATGGTTTCCACTGAAGATCTTAGCTATCTTACTATTTATACTAATATTTAGCGTTATTTACGCAGTTATTTGGGTTACTACATATTTAATAATGCGTAAAGAAATTAAAGCAATAAATGATAAGTTAAGCGAAAAAAAGTAAACGATTATTAACTTTAATTTAAAAGGGGTTCAAGTCAATTTAAGAAAACGAATCCCTTTTTTTAATTACAAAAAGAAGAGCATATTACTCACAAATTATAAATGTTATAATAAACAGGATGGTGCTTAATATGAAAAGATTTAATAAGAAAATAATTAGAAAAAATACGAGTTGTGCTAAATGGGATTTACTAGAAGAAGATGTATTACCTTTTTCAATCGCAGATAGTGATTATGCAACTTCAGAGGCAATTAGAAAATGTCTAATAGAGAGGGCAAAACATCCAATATATGGCTATACTTATCCAGACAATGAATACTTTGATAGTATTATTCGTTGGACAAAAAGAAGATATGGCTATGATCTAGTTAAAGAAAATATTATTCCTGCAAGTGGAGTTGTGATTTCTCTTTTTCATGCGATTAAGTTCTTAAAAGATAAAATAGATGGAGTAATCATTCAAACGCCCGTTTATAACCCTTTCTATTCAGTGATTGAAGATAATGGTTTACAAATTATTAAAAACCCTTTAATAAATAAAGATAATTATTACTTGATTGATTTTTCTTCACTAGAAAAACAAGTCGATAGTAAAAAGCTTATTTTACTCTGTAACCCACATAATCCAACGGGAAGAGCATTTAACTATGAAGAATTAAAAAAGATCATCGAACTTGCAAAAAAACATAATGCTTATATTTTATCTGACGAAATTCATTGCGATATTCTTCTAGATGGTAACAAATTTACATCTTTAAACAAATTTAGTGATATTTATAATAAAATCATTGTTTTTAATTCAGTATCAAAATCTTTTAATCTTGCTGGGCTTAAAACATCCAACATAATTGTAAAAGACCTTGAAATTGCAAATGAATTTAGAAGTTTTTTAAAAAACAATTATTTTAGTTATGGTAATATTTTCGGTTTAACTGCCCTAAAAGCTGCTTATAATTGTTCTGAAGAATGGCTCGATTTACAAAACAAACATTTATCGAATAACTACAAGATATTAAAAGAATATTTTATAAATAATTATCCAAAAGTGGGCGTAACAAAACAAGAAGCAACTTATCTTGCATGGTTAGATTTAAGTTATTTAGATGTTTCTTGTCTTAAGATGAAAGATGAATTAGCAAAATTAGGAATGGTAGTTAATGAAGGCAAAAGATACTCTGAAGAATGCGAAGGCTTTATTAGATTTAACTTTGCTTGTAGCGAGGCGCAGTTAAAAAAGGGTTTAAATATATTAGGAAAATATCTTGATAAATATATGTAATAGAATAATAGTTTGTTATAGCTCTCAACTTATCGATAACTAAAAAACATTAGTTTTGTAAAAAAGAACAGCATTTTGCAGTTCTTTTTGATTTAAAACAATATTTATTTGCTGTCTTTATTAACAATATAAGTATGAAAAATATTTAGAGTATGTTCAACTGCTTTAGTTGATACTTTATCAACTGTATCTTTAGGTGTGTGATAAACATTGCTTCTTGTATCATTGGTCCACGGCATTCCCATTAGAGTTGTAGCTTCAACTTTAATTTTGCCAAACTCTCCAGCATCTGTACCGCCGGTTAGGACGGTGATATTTTGTTTATGTGTTTTTACACCTAACTCAGTTGCAATACTAACGAGTTCAGTAGCTAAATTGTCGCTTAGTTTTACACTATCGTTAATATCACTTGTTAAGAAGAAGAGTTCATTTTCATCAAATAAACACTCGATATTTAATAGATAAGTTTTTGTTTCTAATAGTTTGTCTTTATGACGTTTAACAAAGGCTCTTGCGCCTCTAAGACCTTCCTCTTCAGCATCAAAAGACATAAAAATTAGTCGTGTATGTTTTAATTCTTTATCTGTTCCTTTAGCGTTATAGAAATGTTTACCTAACTGAAAAGCAATTTGTGTTGAGGCAAGATTATCACCTGCTCCAGGCGTTCCTTTTTTACTTCTAAAAAACCACATTTGCACAACAAGAAATAAACCTAAACCAATAATTCCAAGTGAAACATAGCGAAAGATGTCGTTTTTAAAAATTAGATTTGCAATTGAAAGTAAAAGCGCCAAAACAACAAATACAATTGATCCAGTAACGCGCAAGTTATAAAGCTTTGGTTGATGAATGAAAAAGTTAAAAACATTTGCACTATCATGATGGCCGCTTACGATAATTTGCTGTTTAACTTCGCCTTTTGGTTCAATAACGCCGTAAACATTTCGAGCTTTTCTTTTTGGAAATAAGAAGTCAATTACTGGCAAATAGCGAATAAATTGTAAATATAATATTAAAACGCTAAGAGCTAATAAAACTAGTGTTACAACTGGAAGATGATAGAAAAAGAGAAAACCTAAAATATAAAAGATGACTAAAATGTTAATCCAGCCTAAAAATGCACCTTTATTAACATAGAAGTCTTCTGATTGTGCCTCATCGCTATATTTTTTTGCATCCTCGAATAAGTAATCAGCCGCATCAAGAGAAGCTTTCGTTCCTGCTAGACGCGGTCCAAATTTATCAATAATCGTTTCAGTTTCTTTTAGAACATCTTTAGTTATTTTTTCTACATTCATAGCAAAATTCTCCTTACTTAATAATGCTAACATGTTTTTTTAAAATAGAAATGAATAAAACTTTTTTCTAACAATTTTCAAAATATTTCGATTGTATGAAATATTTAACAAAAAGATACTATTTTATTCTAATTGTTAGTTAATTTTCCGCTAAATTATATATTGAGTATTGTAATAAAATGCTAAAATAAAAATATATCCAGGGGGAAATAAAATAAACATGAAAATAAGACATCTTGCGACACTTTGTATCGTTTTTTTGATGCTTTTAAGTGGGTGTAAATCATCTAGACCCATCTCTATTAGTGAAGACGAACCAACTAGCCAACGTAGTGAATCGACTTCAACAACTACCTCTACGACGCCACCACCAAGTAGTGATTCAACAAGTGATGATTCTTCAAGTGAAGATTCATCTACTTCAGAAAATCTAGCAAATGAAGAAGTTTCCTTTTTAACTAATAGTTATGTATACGGAAATACAAACGGTAATACACATAATAATGGATTAGCAACTTACGATTTTAATAGGAAATTACACTATTATGCTAATAAAGGAAAGATTTATAGCTATAATCCTGAAACAAAAGAAAGGATTACAATATCTTCTGGTTCTAGTAATATTAAATATCTAACGCTTTATGAAGATAAACTCTTTTTTGTAGCAGGCGAAACACAATATCTTTTTTGTCGAGATCTAGTAACTAGTGAATCTAATTTCGTTATTGATCGTACAGTTAATTATGTCTCTCGTCAAACAACATATTTATATGTAAAGACAACAATTCCAGAATATGGTAGCGAAGATGAATGGTTTATCTACTACAAAGCAGATACAATGCAAAGAGTAAAAGAATTAAAAAAAATTCAATCAGTTAATCTTGAAGATGGTTTAATAATTTTCCATACTTCGACCGAACCGACTACTCTTAGATTAATGGCTAATAATATGATGGGCCAAAACACAATTAAGAATTTTGCCTCACTTGGATTTAGTTCAATCGAACATGCTCTATTTTTACAAAATGATTATTATGATTCCACAAAGCGTGTTTTCTTTTTCATACTTAAAAGCGATGAAGGCGAATTCCTTTATTTATATGAACAAAGTACTGATACCATAACCTTTATTGATAACCAATATGCTTATCATAGTTTTAACTGTGATGATAAGTATTTATATTACGCTAGTAACACTGGAATTCATGTATATAATTATGTAACGAAAACATATGATCGCACAATTAGTTTTGCTTCCGCGGTTTGTAATATTAATGTTATTAATCGCTACTTATACTTTGAAACTGGCGTTAGTGATATGTATCGATATAATTTAGTAACAAATAGAAGTGAATTAGTTAGCTAAATATATTACTTGATTTTAGAAAAAGGCAGCAAAAACGCTGTCTTTTTTGTATTTTCTTACTATTTTTGCTGAGTTAATTTCTTATAATACTATTTGACAAGTGCCTAATATTTAATTAATATAAAAATGAAGTTCAACTCTAATAAGAAAAACTTATTAGCCCCCTATTCTCTATAACGATAGCGAATATAAATGTTTAGAGGTTTTTAATGACCTGAAAAGGGGGTGGTGACCAAGCAATAATAAAAAAGCCAAAAAAACAAAAAATGTTTTCGTTTTTCATTTGTAAAAGAAAGGAGATTTTATGAAACGAAGAAATCTTATATTTATTCCTCTTTTAGCTCTACTTTTAGGGGGCTGTAAGTCCAATGTAGCACCAAGTAGTGAAGAAGTTATTGCACCTACTGGTATTACAATTACTGGTCCAGGCTCATTAGCTGAAGAGGAATCAGCCTTCTTTACTGCAACTGTAAGACCAGAAGGCGCACCGCAGACTGTTACTTGGTCAACAAGTGACGAAGAAAAAGCGACAGTTACTCAAACTGGAGAAGTAACCGGAGTAAGCGAAGGTAATGTCTTTATTATTGCTACTTCAACGGTTAATGAAGCAGTTACGGCTCAAGTTCCACTTATAATTACAGAAAAAGTAATTGTTGCACCAGATCCAACTGAAATTATTATTACTTCAGCAGGAGATGCAATGACTGTTACTGTTGATACTACACTTAAATTAAATGCAGTTGTTCTACCTGCAGAAGCTAGTCAAGAAGTAAACTGGTCAACTTCAGATGAAAATAAAGCAACTGTTGATAATACTGGACTAGTTAGAGGAGTAGCAGCTGGTATGGTTGATATTACTGCAACTAGTGTAGCTAAAGATACAATTACAAAAACCTTTACTTTAGAAGTAGTAGAAGGAGAACAAACGCTAGATTGGGAGAATATGGAATATAGTTCCCATAGTGACTTTGTTGCAACAGGAACAGAAGATGGAACACCCTTTAAAGTAAAAGGTGTTGTAACTTATGCAGCTCCAGTTAGTGCTTCTAACACTATCGATTACTTTATTCAAAGTGGCACTGAAGGTTACTACATATATAAACAAGATGCCGAAAGATTCCCAGTAGCAGAAGGTCAATCCTATACTGTAGGTGGCTTCTTTAAAAACTATAACGGAACACGTGAACTTATAGACATTGAATATTTTGTTCCCTATACCCCAGAACTTACCTATGAAATAGTAGATATTAGCGGTATGAACGTCTTAAGTATACTTGATATGGCACCTCACCAAGCTTCATTTGTTAAGTTATTAGGCACTACTATTAGTGTTTTACCAACGAATTGGACTAAAGCTTACAATGTTAAAGTTAATGTTAGTGATCAAGAATTTACATTACGAGTTGATCCAGTCTTAATGACTGCTGAAGAATTTGCTGCAATTACTGCTATATTCCAAGATACTGCCGTAGGTACACCGCTTGATGTAGTTGGAATTATGTGTGCTTTTGGCTGGGGAGCAGTTGAAAATCAAATGAAAATTGTTCGCTCAACTGACATTGAAGCAGCCGCAATGGGCGATAAACAAGCAACAGACGCCGCCGCGGCAAGTCTAGAAATGCTTGAAACTGTCCCGCTTTCTGTTACTAATATTGAACTACCAACTAATTTAGTTGGTTATGAGGGTTTAACAATTGAATGGACTGCTACAGGTGATATTATAAACACTTCAACTGGAGCAGTTACTCATCCTTTAACTACGAGTGACCTAACCCTAACTGCAACTTGTAAAAAAGGTACCGCCCAAACAGTAAGAAGCTGGCTTTTAACTGTTTTTGGTACAAATACTGATGCTCTTACAACTGTTCATACTTTGGATTTAGAAGATGCTGATCCAAATAGTACGTATGGCATTAGTCCAACAAAATCAAAATATGATGTTCCCGAAACTAATAATATGGTGTCTTTAGGTAATCCAGTAGCAGAGTGGCAACTTAAAAATACCCTCATTGGCGGTGCTAGTAATGATCGATTTACAGGTATATACGCTATGCGTACCCAATCTAATAATGATCCAACTAGAACAGGTCGAATCGAACTACAAGATAACACATTTGATTTTAATATGATTGAATTCGATGCTGCTATTTTTAGCTCTGATCCTAAAGGCGGAGTACTAACCTTTGAAGTATCAACTGATGATGGAGCAACTTGGGTAGCACTAGAAAGAGAATATACAATTAATCACTTTGAACTAGCTACTTACCGCGTCCGAACTGGTACGACTGGTAATGTCCGCGTTGCTATTATTTTAAAATCAGGCACCGGTAAACGGATGAATATTGATAATGTTAAATTAATCAAAGAGGTCTAATTATATGAAAAAATTAGGCAGATTTGCTCTATTAATTTTAATAGCGCTTAGTGGTTGCACTAAGCGCCCCTCTTCGGAGGAAGAAACACCCCCTCCAACACCTTTAAGTGTTGCAATTTATAGAGATGAAACACGTGCGTATGATGTTACTGTTGATGTAGACAATACACTAAATCTAGAAGCAAAAGTTCTCCCAGAAGATGCCGCTCAAGATGTAGTTTGGAGTATTGAAAATACTACGCTTGCTACAATTAGCGAAACTGGTTTACTAACTGGTATCTCACCAGGGGAAACAATGGTAAATGTTCATGCTCTTAATTATCCTGATGTAAAAAGCAGTCTATTTTTAACAGTTAAGCCAATAGCAGAACAAACAGGAGTAGGAAGTGGCACAAGTCCTGAAGATCCTCTTTTTAAAGGATATGAAGGAGATGGGCCACTTGAAGTATATTTTCTTGAAACTTACAAGATATATGCTGATTCTCTTTTAATTAAAAAAGGGAATATCGAAATTCTTATAGATGCAGGTTGGAAATGTGACGGAGAAATGAACCGCGATTTTCTAAATGAAAAAGTAGAAGATGGCCGTCTTGATATGGTTATTGCAAGTCATGGAGATGCTGATCATGTTCAAGGCATCCCCTATATTGTTAGTGATATCTCTTATATTTCTAGCTTTCTAGATTATGGTAGAGCAGGCGGAGAAAGCGGCGCATATAAACAACTAATTTCTAACCGCGTTCAAAGTGATGGAGCAGTTTACTATACTGCCCTAGATTCAATTAATAAAGTAAACGGTGCTAATAACCGCTATTACTTTACGGCTGAATTTTATGTTGATGTTTTAAACACCGGCGCCTATAGCGATACTTCAAGTGGTAATGCTAATAGTCTTGCCCTACTTTTTACCTATAAAGATTTTAAGTTCTTTACAGCAGGTGACTTAACTAGTAGTAGTGAAGCAAGTTTATTAACTAACGAAGTCTTACCAGAAGTTAGCCTCTACAAGGCTAGTCATCATGGAAGTCACGGTAGTAACTCACAACCTCTTATGGATACACTAAATCCCTATATGGTAGCAATTGCTGCTACAAAAGCAGGCTCTTATAATAAAGAACCTGCTCCACCAAGTCCAAGTGAAACTTATAATTTAGATGGAACTAAAGGTCATCCAGCAAGTGCTGCAATTGAAAGAATTTATAAAATTCCTCGTACATTCTTAAACTTAAATGTTTATTGGAACGCTGTTAACGGAACAATGAAGTTTTCAACCTATGGAAGAGCAAATGACCTAGTAATGGAAGGAAGTACTCCCTTACGAGGATATTATGACTTAACTATAACGGGCGGAACTCCCGTATGGAACGAAGAACTTCAAGACTTTGAAAATAAAGTTACCGGAGAAGAAAATACTAAATTACATGAAACTAAAATATTTGAATTTAGAGGATATAATTCCTATTTACCTTCATGGGTAACTGAAGGCTAAGTTTTATAGATTTTATATATTTTAAGCCAGGATTCGTCCTGGCTTTTAAATTTTTAATTTTAAGATATTAAAATCATCTATTTTTCTTAGTAACCATTCATTTACAATTTTTACAATTTCTTTACAATTATTTACTTTACTATGATATATCTACATTTTCTTTTCTTATATAGTGTTATATGAAAAGGAGATTTAATTAATGAAAACAAATTTAAGAAAATTTAGTCTAATTGCTCTAGCAGCAATAGGTGCGATTGGCTTAGTATCATGTAAAGGAAAGGATACTTTTGATCCTGCTATGAAAATCAACCGCTACACAAGAGATAATACATCAGGTACGCGTGATGGATTTTTTACAGCAATTGGTTTTAAAGCTGCTGTTGAAGATGATACGGTAATTCCAGGTACCATTGAAGCAAGTGGAAATGGCAATATGATTTCCCTAGTAAACAATGATGTTTACGGTATTGGCTACATTTCATTTGCCTCATTAGAAGATTCTGGATTAAAAGCTCTTAAGTATGAAGGCGTTGAAGTAAGTGAAGAAAAAATTGTTAACGGAACATATGCACTTTCACGTAACTTTAACTACATTAATCGCTTAGAAGCAGATTGCTCTGAAGATGAATGGGTTCTTTTAAACGGATTCCTTCAATTTATGGGCTCAAAAGAAGGTCTTGGTATTATTAAATCAAAAGATGGCATTCTTACTACCTCAATTGCAAGTGCTGAATCTTGGGACACAATTATAAATAAGGCCGAAAATGCAGCCTTAAAGGCTATTGCAGATGATCCAAATCATGCTGAAGTTACAATGAAATTAGGTGGATCAACCTCAGTTGAAAAAATTGCTACATCATTATCCGGTGCTTTTAAACAAAAAGTCGCCGCTTTTAAACCAGTTCACAATCACTCTGGAAGTGGTACAGCTTTTAAAGGTACTCAAGGCAGCGAAAAAAATAGCGTTAACTCAATGCATATTGGTTTTTTAAGCCGCGAAATTAAACTTACAGATGGTGAAGATGCTGCTGATGGAAGTTATGGTTTAATTTGTAAAGATGGTATCGTTGCTGTTGTTAATGCAAAAAATACTTTTGTTGATGATGTAACAGCTGCTCAATTAAAACAAATTTACGAAACTGAAAATATTACTTGGTCAACACTTGTTGCATAGATTGGCAAATATTAATGCATGACTGCATCTAAAAAGAAATTAACAATTGATAAAATTGTTCATTCAATCTTCTTAGTTCTTACGATTCTATGTTCATTATCAATTGTCTTAATTGTCACGATTATTTTCCTTAAGGGAACAAGGCCATTCCTTGTTCCCTATAGTGACGGGACTAGGGCTAGCCTCGTCTCTTTCCTTTTTTCTACGCGCTATGTTAGTGGTAATTATGGCTCACTTGGAGTTGCAATAAATACAATTGTTATTGTCTTTTTTGCTGCTTTACTTGCTTTACCACTTAGTGTCCTAACAGCGCTTTTTATTGTTCGAATTGCTCCAAAACTTTTAGGACAAATTATTCAAATTGTTGTTGAACTCCTAGCTGCGGTTCCAAGTATTATTTTTGGGCTATTTGGGATGGGCGTTATTAATCCAATTGTCCGTGACTTAGCCTTCTTTTTTGGTCTTCAAACAGCAGGAGGCGTTTCAACATTATCAGTTATTCTAGTATTAGTAATAATGATTACTCCAACAATTACTACCTTATCAATAACTGCAATGCAAGCAGTTCCTAGTGACCGCATTCATGCTAGCCTAGCGCTTGGGGCGACAATGACACAAACTAATTTTAGAGTTGTAATAGGGGGGGCTAAATCAGGTATTTTTGCTGCTTTAATTTTAGGTGTCGGCCGAGCGCTAGGTGAAGCTACAGCAGTATCGATGGTAGCAGGTGGTGCTACAGGTATTTCACTTGGTCTATTCTCACCGACCTCAACATTAACTAGTACGATGATGCAAGGTATTCATGAATCAGCAGGCCTAAATTATGATATTCGTTTTAGTTTAGGAATTGTTCTAGTTGCTATTATTTTAATTTCAAATGCTCTATTAAATGCACTAAAGAAAAGGATTAGTCGCTATGAAGTATAAAAAAAGAAAAATTGCTGACTTTTTTGCTAATTTTACAACTTATATAAGTGCCTTTTTCTCAATTTTATTATTAGGTGGAATTATTATTTATATTTTAAGTAATGGGGCTTCTAATTTATCGTGGAACTTTATTACAAGTGATTATAAAGAAACACTTAATGTTGTAGATGTTAAGGCTACTTCAAGAGTGTATGATGATCCTGAAATTGAAGGAACTTACTTTAGTGAAAAATATGGTGTAGGTCTAAAAGATGCTAAAACTGTTGATGGGAATCCTTGTGTGCAAATTAGTTATTTATCGGTTAACTCACCCTTTTTAACGCTAAACTGTAAAGGTGGATTTTACGATGCAAAGATTGGTGAAAATCTTGATGTTTTAATGGGCATTAGCGAAGAAAATACTGATGTATTTGCATCTAGCAAAGATGGAGCACAAAAATTTGCCCTTGCGCTGGATAATTCAGTTGAAGTTTTTTATCTTCATGTTATTCATGGAGGAGGCGGAATAAGAGGCTCGTTACTAACGACATTATACTTAATTTGCTTAACGCTACTTTTCTCACTTCCACTTGGCGTTGGGGCAGCAATTTATTTAACTCTTTATGCAAAAGAGGGCAAATTTAAAACAATTATTATGAATATGATTGATGCTACAAGTGGGGTGCCAAGTATTATTTTTGGTTTAGTAGGGATGATTGTATTTATTCCTTTTGTCGGAACAATATCTGGAAGAAATGTTTTTTCTATTTTTGCAGGTGCTCTAACAATGACAATTATCTTACTGCCTATTATTGTTAAAACCGCATCAGAGGCAATTAAAGTTGTTCCAAGTGAATACTTATCTGCAAGTCTAGCACTTGGTGCAAGTAAAACGCAGACTATTTTTAAAGTTGTTTTACCAAATGCTTTGCCTGGTCTAATTACTGCGGTCCTACTTTCAATTGGGCGCATTATTGGCGAATCTGCTGCATTAATGTTTGTTTTAGGTACTTCAATTGAAGATTATCCAAAACTATTTAATGGCTCAACTACGCTTTCACTTCATATATGGTCTTTGACCCAAGCAGAAGTACCAAACTTTAAAGCTGCTTGTGCTATTTCAATTATTATTTTATTTGTCGTATTCTTAATGTCGATTTCAGTTAAGATTATATGGTATTTTTACACTAAAAAGAGAGGAGCAGCCTAATTATGGAAGCTATCTTTAAAATTGAAAATTTAAATTTATTTTATGGGGAAACGCACGCCCTAAAAAATGTCAATTTAGACATTTATAAAAATAAAGTCACCGCCTTTATTGGTCCTTCAGGTTGCGGAAAATCAACTTTACTTCGCTGTCTTAATAGGATGAATGATTTAATACCAAGTTGCAAAATAGAAGGTAACATAACTTTTGAAGGAAAAGATATTAATACTTTAAATACGGTTGATTTAAGAACGCGTGTTGGAATGGTTTTTCAAAAACCAAACCCATTTCCAATGTCTATATATGATAATGTCGCCTACGGGCCACGCTGTGCAGGAATCAAAAAGAAAGAAAAACTTAACAAAATCGTTACGGATTCTTTAAAAAAGGCTGGTTTATATGAAGAAGTTAAAACTCGTCTAAAAGATTCTGCTCTTGGTCTTTCAGGCGGTCAACAACAACGACTTTGTATTGCTCGTTGCATTGCAATGGAGCCAGAAGTTATCTTAGCAGATGAGCCAACATCTGCTCTTGATCCAATTGCAACACAAACAATTGAAAAACTATTACAAGAGTTAAAGAAAGATTATACTATTATTATAGTGACACATAATATGCAACAAGCAGCTCGTATTAGTGACTATACTGCTTTCTTCCTTCTTGGTGAGGTAATAGAAGTAAATAAAACAACAAGTATATTTGGTAATCCACAAGATAAACGAACAGAAGACTATATTACAGGGAGGTTTGGATAATGGTAAACATCGAAACAGAACTAGAAACATTAAATACGCTACTTCTTAGGATGTGTGATGCTGTCATCGTTAATATTAATGAGGCAATGGACTTCTATCTAGGTAAGTCAAAAGTCGAAAGCATTAATGATGATTTAATCGACCAATATGAACGCATGGTTGAAGAGATGTGCATCAACATAATGTTAAAAGAGCGGCTTTTTGCTAGGGATTTAAAAGAAACGACTGGTATTTTAAAGCTTGTAAGTGACCTTGAGCGAATTGGAGATCATGCTGAAGATATTCTTCGTTTTGCTAAAAAGTTAAAACCATATAAAGATAATAAAAATAAAGAAATTGAATCGCTCCTTCTTTTTGTCGTTGATATGATTAAACGTTCAATTAAATCCTACACTGATAAAAATGTTGAATTAGCTAATGAAGTTATTTCTGATGATGACTATGTTGATTCTAAATATTTAGAAATTATTAATGCGCTTGCTTCTAAAAAAGATGGTGACGCACATTATCTCCAGTTTGCTATCTATACAACTTTAGTTGTAAAATATTTAGAGAGAATTGCTGATCATTCTGTTAATATCGCTGAATGGGTTGTTTACATTAAATCGGGATATTATAAAGATAAGATGATTGTCTAGGAGGTAAGTAGGTGGCTAAACTAATTTATTCAGTTGAAGATGACCATGATATAGCCTTAATTATTAATAAAACCCTTACAAAACAAGGCTATAATGTAAAAACATTTCATGATGGGAAATCTTTTTTTGAAGCATTTAACAAAGAAAAGCCACAACTAATTCTCCTTGATTTAATGCTTCCTGATATGTCAGGAACTTCAATTTTAAAAACAATAAGAAGTGATACACTTAATGATGAAATTCAAATTATTGTAATTTCTGCTAAACACCTTGTAACCGACAAAGTCGAAAATCTTGATTTAGGTGCAGATGATTACATTGAAAAACCGTTTGATCTACTTGAACTAATGGCAAGAGTTGATGCAAAAATGCGTCGAATTGCTAAAAGTGAAGTAATAACGATTGGAGATGTAACACTTAATACAAAAGAGCGCGTTGTTACAAAAGCAGGTGAAGTTATCGAACTTACGAACCGCGAGTTTAGTATTTTAGAAACCTTAATGAAAAATTCACCTAATGTAATCTCGCGCGAACAATTATTTAAGACAATTTGGAAAGTAGAACAAGCATTTGAAAGTAGAACACTTGATATGCATATAAAATCGCTTCGTAATAAACTAGATGATGATGCTACTTTTATTAAGACAGTCTATGGTGTAGGCTATAAAATTTAGATGAAAAAGAAATTAATTATTTCTAACATTATTATTTTATTTATTACGCTTATTAGCGTTATTTTAACATCGTCTCTAGTTATTTATAACCGTGACTATAAAGATAGTGAAGTAAGAGTAAGAGATTTTCTCTCTCTTAGTTCATCTTATTTTACAGGTGATAATTTTACTGAGACTAAAGCCGCAATTCTAGACATGAATAGCGATGTTAGACTTACAATTATCTCAAAAGAAGGTGAAATAGTTCTAGATACAAAAGATGAGTTAACGAGCAATAATGAACTTGAGCGTCCTTGTTTACAAAGTGAAAACTTAGGTGAGGTTTTTGTTCGCTACTCAGAAAGCGATAAGAAAACAATGATGTATGTAGCAGGACTTGATGATAATTACTATTTAGTTATTTCAATTCCTTTTACTGTAATGACAACTAAAATTAGTAGTCTTATTTTTTGGGGATTTCTTAGTTTTGTTATTGTTGGTGGAGTATCTACTTTACTAATTGCACTATTTATTAAAAATAATCTCGTGCCAATAAATTCATCAATACATTCTCTTGGTGACCTCCTTGAAACAGAAATAAAAGAAGCAAAAGATATTGACGACATTCCTTATGCTGTTGGCTCTTTAGCAGATAAACTTAGTCGTAAAATTAGTGAAATTGAGGCCAAAAATGAAGAAATAACCACGGTTTTGGACACTTTAAAGCAAGGTGTAGCCCTTATTAGCAGTAATGGTCGACTTATTTTGGTTAACAAACAATTAAAGACGATTTTTGAAATTGAATCAAATGTCCTAAATCGTCATTATGTTAATTTTATTCGAAGTATTGAACTTCAAAACTTAATCGAAGAAGGCTTAAAAGAAAGAAAGGCCAGTAATTACTTATATTTGGAGGACGGAAAAACAATTAAATGTATAGTAACGCCAATTGATATGACTTGGCTTACGGGTGGATTAGTTGTTACTTTTGAAGATATAACAATTGAACATAATGTAAATAAAACAAAAAAAGACTTTTTTCAAAATGCTTCTCACGAATTAAAATCACCTCTTACTAGTATTATTGGTTATCAACAAATGATAACTGAAGGTATTGCAAATGATTTAAGTAGTGTTAGAGATTATTCTCATAAAACATTAGGTGAGGCAATGCGCATGAAAAATATTCTTTTAGATATGTTAGATTTAGCTATGCTTGAACAAGACTATGTTAGAGTTGAAGAAAAAGTGGCTCTTGATCAAGTAGTTCGAGATATTGTTGAATCAATGGAAGAACGCATGAAAGTAAAAGGAATATCTCTAAGGCTAAATGTTGAACCAACAGAAATTATTAGTGAATATAAATTAATTGATGAATTAGTCCGTAACCTTATTGATAATGCTATTAAATATAACAAAGATAAGGGAAGCATCAAAGTTAGTTTGAAAGATAATGAATTAACTATTAGTGATACTGGAATTGGAATTGCTGAAAGTGATAAGCACCGCGTTTTTGAACGCTTTTATCGTGTCGATAAAGGAAGAAGTAAAGACAGCGGAGGCACTGGTTTAGGTCTAGCGATTGTTAAACATATTTGTGAATTATATGGCTATAACATTACGCTTACATCTCATATTGGTAAAGGGACAAATATAACAATAGATTTTAATCTTAAAAAATAATTTTAAAAATTAAGTCAAAAAAATATTCACATTATATGAGAGTATTTTATATTAATTGTTTTTTGCTTTTCGTTTAGTTTTGACAATATATATAAAATAATATTTAATAAAATCATAGGAGACTCATTATGAAACATAAAAAAGAGCGTGCCTTAATATTGATTAGTTTTTTATTACTTGGCACATTTGGGTTATTTTATTCACTTAACAAATCTGGTTATTTAAATCGCTTTAAAGCTGATCCACTTTCTCCAGCCTATACAAGGACATTAACTGCTATAGATGGTCCAGGCGAAAGTGGAGGTCCAATTGGGATGTTTAACACAGAGAATGATGGTTATTATTATTCAACTGCAAGCGCACAAAAAAATGACAAATTTCTTGTTTTGTCGGCTACAGATAGCACTAGACCTGGCGTATTAATGAATTTAACTGTCATTAACGGTATAGCAGAAGTAAGATCAACCTTTACAGGAACTGGAAATCTTTATGCTATTGTAACTGATACACTATTTGAACGCTTTACACCTACTGCCGCTGATCTATTAACTAGTGGCGTTAAAAAGCAACTTACTAATCCAGGAGGATTTTTGTTAGTATTAACAGATTCACTTACTCCAATTGAAATTGAATCAATTGAAATTGGGTTCCATTGTAATAATGATAATGATCAAAATTTCTTTTTTGAACCCGGTGTTAATCATTATTACGGAGCAAGATCACTAGCTACTAACATTCAGATATACCATGATGGTTTATCATTTACCACAAATCCAACTGATATTACTAATAATTATTCAGGTGAAACTGTAGTTTCTCCTGCGACAAGACCTAATGCGTGGTACCGCTGGAACGGTATTAGTATGAGAAATTACTCTCTTGATGGAACTACACCTAATTACACTACAACAAGATTTGGTGAATTTTATAGTTCATCGTTTGAAATAAGTGTAACTGCTATTGTTGATCCAGGAATATTCTATAACACTGATGAATGGTTCTGTGTTGCCCCATGGGTAAGCTTATCAGCCTCTAATATTGATAGAACGGATCCAAGCAATAGAATGTATTTACAAACTTATATTGGTAATGATAACTATGACCCAATTGGTACAGTTAATACACTTTATAAGCCATATTGGGCCGGACGTTTCATTACGAATTATGAATGGGATGCTGGTTCAAACGCATGGGTGTTTCAAGACCCAGATACAGTTACAGTACTTGATGATCCAACTACGACACTAAGAGAAGCATACGAAGCAGTTAATTTACCGTTCTTTAATGTGACTTATCAAATAAGTGGCAATATATACAAAATATTTATTAATGGCTTTTGGGTATACACAAATACACTTTTAGAAACATATACAGATGAAACATTTTCACTAGAAACCTTTGAATTACAAGCCGTTAACTACGGAAATCCAGATGGAACCGCTAAAGCGGGTCATATGGTTATTTACTCTAACCCAATTATTAGAACTATATAAAAATAGGAACAATCCAAAATAAAACTGGTTCGGGTGAACCAGTTTTTTTAACTAAATTTATATGAATTTAAGTTTGTTTCCTATTGAAAAATCTATAAATTTGTAGTTAATTAATATTTATAGAAAGGTTTAAAAAAATCATTTAATGGATTTCTTTGGTATTCCTGAATATAAAAGAGTGCCAGAAGGTGCCTGGAGCTGGCAACATATCCTTTTTACTAGCATTATGATTTCAATAATGATTTTTTTAGGTATTTTCTTAGGTCTTAAGTTTAGAAATAATGAAAAAGTTAAACAAAGAACAATCGTAATTGCTGCTATCTCTATTAACATCTTTGAAATATTTAAAATTATTGTTCTTTGTCTTAGAAACGGTAATTTTATTAATACGATTTTACATACACTACCTTTATTTTTATGCTCTATTATGTTAATTGCCCTACCTTTAGCCGCTTTTACTAAAGGAAGACTTAAAGAGGCCTCGTTAGATTTTGTATTAATATTTGGCTTTATTGCAGGTATTTCTGGTACCGTTGGAGCAGCTCAAAATTATAATGCATATCCTGTTATAGGTATGGATAATGTAGTAAGTGCAATAACGCATTGTATTTCAGCTTTCTCCTCGCTTTTTATTGCTATTACTGGAATGGCTACTTTAAAAATCAAGAATATGTGGATATCTTGTCTTATGCTAGCAGGTTTTGTTATTTTAGCTCAAATCGCTAACTTAACAATACCTTATAACTATATGTTTCTTGAGAGGCATGATGGGACACCTTATTCTATTTTCTTTAATATGGTAAATGGTAATCTTATCCTTTATAAGATATTTGTTATTAGCTTATTTGTTATTTTGATAGTTTTATTCTATGGATTTAGAATACTAATTGATAAAAGAAAGAAGAAGTTAAATTTGTAGAGTTATTGTTTATTAATGTAGATTAATAGCATATAACTAAAGGAGGAAGCTATGAATATAGAAGATCATTTCCCTAGTAGTGTAAAACCACGGGTAAAATTTCTTATTGAAGAAATAATGCGCCTTCAAGAAAGTATAAGGAAAAAACAAAAGAAATTACATAAACTTAAATATGCAACATTTATTCTTTTATGTTTATGTGTTATTCCAGGTCTCATTCCTCTTATTATTAGTCGTGTTACCTATTCTCGCGGCCTAAAAGAGAGTAGGCAATTAAGTAGTTATCAAAACGAATTTAAAAATCTCATAAAGGAACATAATTTAAGTGAAGTAATGTTAAATTTATACGGAATTAAAGTATAGTTTAGGTAGCAAAATTAGTGTATTTACGACAAAAACGCCATCAAACGATGGCGTTTTCATAACTTAAATCACTTTAATAGAGTTGGTGATCAGCGATGTTTTTATATTCTTCAAATAGTTTTAAACATGCTTTACGGTCTAGTTCAATAACGAGTTTTTCTCTTTCGCCGGGTTGTTGCATTTTATAAAATTTAGCATCTCTAAACCCAATGTTTTCTGTATCAAGAATATTACATCCATAATATACTTTTTCAATATTAGCCCACAATATTGCAGACATACACATTGGACAAGGTTCGCCGGTAGTATAAATTTCACAACCTGACAAATCGAAGGTCTTTAGTTTTTTACAAGCTTTTCTAATTGCCTGCATTTCCCCATGACACGTGGGATCATTGTTTTTAAGTACTTGGTTATGTCCTTTTGCAATTACAACACCGTCTTTAACAATTACAGCACCAAAAGGACCGCCATGGCCTGCCCGAATGCCTTTTCTAGCTTCGGCAATAGCCATTTTCATGAATTTATTCATTATTTTCTCCTTGATGAGTTATTTATCTATTTACTATTATAGACTTTTTTAAATAATTTTAAACGATAAAGCGCTATTGGGTTTAATTTAAAAAAACTAGTTGCAGCAGTTACGATGATTATAACTTTGAGATTACTTATATTAATTATTTAAAGGAATTTATATAAATACATAAGTTGGTTAACAATCTATTATTGAATAGATGTTTTTAATAATGTATTATTATATTGTGCCGATATCGGTATAATGATAAAGGGAGGACAAAATGGATTATCGTACGATTAGTCACTTTGCTTCTAAATGGAAAATAAAAGAACGAAGAATTAGAGTTCTATGTCAAGAAGGAAGAATTGAAGGAGCTAAAAAAGTAGGAAAAACTTGGTTTATTCGTGAAGATGCTGAAAAACCACTTGATAAAAGATATAAGTTAGTTGATAACCTCTTTTTTAATGATGTTAGTTTTACGCTAGTTGATGCAAAGAAAAAGAAGATTGATTCATATCGCCCTTTATCAGCTCACGTTAATAAACAACTTAAAGACAAACTAACAATTGAATTAACATATAACTCAAATGCTATTGAAGGAAATAGTCTTACATTATCTGAAACAAAAGTTGTTTTAGAAAATGGTATTACTATTAAAGGAAAACCATTAAAAGATCATCTTGAAGCAATTAATCATAAGCACGCGATTGATTATATTGAAGAACTAGTTTCTAATGAAAGTGAGCTAAGCGAATATGATATAAAATCACTTCATTATCTTATTCTTACAGGAATTAATGAAGAAAACGCAGGTAAATATCGAAATGTGAATGTCTATATTAGTGGTGCTAAACATATTCCGCCAAATTATCTAAATGTTCCTATCGAGATGCAGATTCTTATTGCTAAATATCGAAAATGGAAAGATTTACATCCTGTAGTAAGAGCATGTTACCTTCACGGAGAATTTGTAAAGATCCATCCCTTTATTGATGGGAATGGAAGGACTGCTAGACTCTTATTAAATTTCGAACTAATCAAAAGCGGGTATCCGCCTATTATTATAAAAAATGAATTTAAAACAGAATACTATAATGCTTTAGATGAAGCATGTACTACAAATGATTACACAAAGTTTATTCAAATAATCGTTGATCTAATAAGTGAAGCTGAAGATACTTATTTATTTTTGTTAAATTTATAAGATTTCAAATTAGGGAACAAACTTGTTATAAAATTAGTTAATTGTTCCCTAATTTTTATTATTGTCTCTAAGCTTTATCAGTAGATTGGTATGTTAATTGACATAAACTTTGTATTAATACGCAACAATTGCGTTCCATTAAACAAAACAACACGCAATAATTGCGTATATTAAAAAGACATAGTATTAATTAATTGAGGTGATGTCATGTCATTAAAAGAATTAAGAGTTAGTAAAAAGTTAACCCAAGTTGAAAGTGCTAAATATCTTGGTATGCCAATTAGAACATATCAAAATTATGAAAATGATGCTTCAAAAAGAACTTCAATGAAGTATTTATATATGATGGATAAATTGGCAAAATATGATTATATTGATGAAACAACTGGTATTCTTTCAATTGAACAAATTAAAGATGCTTGTAAACAAGTTTTCACCAATTTAGATGTTGATTATTGTTATTTATTTGGATCATATGCTAAAGGAAATCCGCGCGAAACAAGTGATGTGGATTTATTAATATCTACAAGTATTACTGGTTTAGATTACTTTAATTTAATTGAAACCTTGATAAATAAACTTTTTAATAAAAAAATCGATTTATTAACTATAATACAGTTAGAAAATAATTTTGATTTATTAAATGAAATATTAAAAAACGGAACAAAAATATATGGTTAATATTAAAAATGATTTAATAACACTATCAATTTCGAGTATAGTCGAAACTTGTACAATTTTTCAAAATTATTCGAGTATAATCGAAATTGAAGGTAATGAAATGATTGATAGAAAATATTAAGAAAACTAGATAATTATGATTATAATTTTTTAATGTTTTAGTTGTTTGAAAGAGGTAAATTCCATTTACTAAGCTAAATAAGCGATTTAGGAATAAGGATAAATAACAAAGTCATTGGGATTTATTTTGGTGATGTCAATAGATTCCTAGAATTTAATGCCAAATTTCTCTTCGGCCAATTCGTAGAGAGAATTTTTTTAAAATTTTTAAATAGTAATTGTTTTAGGGAACAAATAATATATAATATAGTTAGATTGTTCCCTAAGGAGAGATTATGAATAACATTAATGAAATTCAAATACTATTAACAAAAAAAGCCGAATTAAATGCAAGACTAAATTTATTACCATACGATGGGACTCCTGAGATTAAGCAAATAGGAGGTAATAAATATCTTTATATTAGAAAAAGAGTTTTAAACAAAGTTACATCGACTTATGTTGATGTTTATAGCGATGAACTTTATAACCTTCTTTTAAGAAATAATGAAGAGTCAAAATCTTTAAAAAAAGAAATTAGAAAGATTGAAAAAGAACTTGCAACTCTTGGCTATAAAGAAGGAGAATTAAAGCCCCAGGTTATTCTAGCCCGCGATTTTGGTAGAAAAAATCGCAACTTAATAATTTATAATCAAGCACTACTAGAAGGGATTAATCTTACTTTTCTAGATATTAAAGAAATAATTGAGAAAGGTATTATCAAGAGGGCAAAAACAGAAGATGTGCAAAAAATTATTAACTTAAAAAGAGCATGGGAATTTATTCTTGATGAAGATGTATTGCGTGCTAAAACGGAATTTAATCTTATTTCCTATATAGCTAAAATTGTAAATGAAGGCTTTTATCTTAACGGAGGACAGATTCGCGGTGTTCCAGTTAAGATTGGAGGATCTAGCTATATTCCTCCTCTACCCATTGAAAATGTAGTTAAAGAAGAAATAAGTAACATTTTAAATAACAAAGACTTAAATGATGAACTTAAAGCAATTGAGCTTTGTTTATATATCATGAAGACACAAATTTACAATGATGGTAACAAAAGAACAGCAGTTATCGCCGCAAATCATTATTTAGTTTCAAAAGGAGTCGGCTTTATTGCTATTCCTCATACTAAGGTAGCTAAGTTTAAAAAGATGTTAATTGATTATTATGATGATAAAGATTTAGATAGTATTAAAAATTTTCTTAAAACTTGTATTAATATAATATAGAGGGAGAAGTTAATATGAAAAATGCTAAGAAAACCGGAAAAATGAAGACACTTTTACTACCTATCCTTTTATTAGGAATATTGTCTCCTCTAGTAAGCTGCTCATGCTCATCTCGCTTTATGGGAATAATTGATATATTAGAAGAAGGCAAAAAGATGGAATGTCCAAAAGAAAGGGTAGAAGGAGTAGAAACTTACTATGTTAATACTTTTAAACAATTTAGTTTTACTATAAAACCCCGAGTAAAAACAGGAAAACAAATAACAGGAAATGTAGTTACATTTGATGATGATAACGGTTCAATTATTAATGATGGAAAAGTTATTAATACTACTTACGGCTTTTTTGAATTTAGTAATGACTTTGAAGAAACAACATATCTAGCATCATTTATTAAAGAGGGAACTTATAATATTAACTTCACTGTTTCAAATATCAAAAAGTCAGTAAGAGTTATATGTGATGATAAATTACAAGTTTGGAATAAGTATCATCAATCAATGAATGTAATACATAATTGGATTAGTGATATTGACATTAATAGTGTAAATAGAGTCAAATTCGAAGATGGCTGTCTAGGTGTCCCACTTGGAACACTTAAATATATAAAACATACTAACGATAGAGAAGATATAGAAAATGCCTTTAATCTTTTAAGTGCGACAGTTGTAAAAATGGAAATAGATTATTCCTATTATGATCTTATTGGCGGTGCCTATTATCAATATACATATTACACTCCTAATGAGTCTTACGCAGTGTATGTTATGAATAACTTTATTTTTAAACAAGTTAAAGGAGAAGAATTAAAAATTTATATTTATGCTGAAAACCGTTTTAAATATGATGGTATTTTATCGTATTGTCAGCGAACATGACTTTAGCAGTTTATTTATATAGGCTAAACTTAATTGATTTATGCAAATTAAAAATTGATTTTTCGATTTAATTTGCAAAAAATAACAAAAAACGCAAATTAAAACACATTTTCGCTTGTTTTATTTGCATTTTTCTTTAAAATAATAATTAAGGTATTATTTATGAAATCTGGCATATACAAACCTAACCTACATGGCAATTTAAAGTATTACTCTTTTTATCCAACCCCTTTACAAAAGCTCGATTTTAGAAAATTAGATTTTCAAACAATCGAACTATTAACAAAGGCAAATTTTAAAATTGGCGAATTAAATGCCCTAGCTAGTCAAATTAAGGATATGAATATATTCTTAGCCTCTTTCGTTATAAAAGAAGCCCTCAATAGCGCTCAGATTGAAGGAACACAGGCATCACTAGAAGATGTTTTTGATGCAAATATCACGGAAAATATTAATTTAGATGTAGAAGAAGTAATTAATAATATTAAAGCTATAAATTATTCAATTAGTCTTCTTGACTCTTTACCAATTTCAAACCGCTATATGAAAATGGTACATAATGTATTACTAGAGGGTGTTCGAGGTGATAATAAAGCAAGAGGAGAGTTTAGACATAGTCAAAACTGGGTTGGTTCAGAAAGTTCAACACTAGAAACAGCAAGGTTTATTCCCCCTTCTGTTATCGATATGCATAAAAGCATGGGAGAGTTAGAAATTTATATTAATAATTATCAAGAAATAGATGATTTAATCAAAGCAGCCCTTATTCATTATCAATTTGTTACCATTCATCCATTTTTAGATGGGAATGGACGCTTAGGTCGAATATTAATAATTAGCTATTTAATAAGTACAGGAAAAATAAAGTATCCTTGTCTTTATCTTTCATATTATCTAAAAATGAATCAATATGAATACTATGATCGCCTTGAAAATGTAAGAAAATACAATGATTACAAAGGATGGCTTAATTTCTTTTTAAGTGGTGTATATGAGGTAGCAACTTATTCAATTAGAAGTATAAAAAAACTTGTAAAATTAAGAGAAGATAATTTAAAAAGAGTTAAAGATAATGACAAATGGTTATTAACTTATTTAGAAACATATCCAATTATTAATGCAAGAACAACAAGTGTAAAAACTAATATTAATTACGATAAAGTTAATCGCACGATTAATAAATTTACTAAATTAAATATCTTACAAGTTATTGATAAGTCTAAAAAGAGTCGCACTTATATTTATCAAGATTACATAAACATTTTAAAAGAGTAGTAACAAATTTGCATAATTAGTGACTTAATTATTTTAGTTAAACTAGATATTTATATAAGAACTAGGATACTTATTTCTTATTACATTTTTCATATCATTAAAAGAGATAAAATGTTTTCTATTAAAAAAGAGGTTATTCCCCCTATTTATAAATAAGAGAAGTTATAAAATACTCAAATGTAAAAAAACTACGGCAAGTATATAATGTAAGTTGAAAAAGGAAAAAGAGGTGGAAAATGTTAAGAAAATTTAGTGTTGAAAACTTTAAAAATTTTCAAGGAAAGTTTGTTTTTGATTTATCTAAACCAGGAAATTATGCTTTTAATACCGACTGTATTCGAAATGGTGTTGTCGATAAGGCAGCAATTTATGGTATTAACGGTATCGGTAAATCAAATTTTGGTTTAGCGATTTTTGATATTGTTAATACACTTACAGATAAATACAAATTATTGTATAAGTATGATAATTTTTTAAATTTAAATAGTTTTAAACATTATGCGACATTTGAATATGAGTTTATCTTTGATGGTGTTATTCTAACTTACACATATTCAAAAACAAATGTTAGTAATCTATTGCAAGAATCATTATCAATCAATAATAAAGAGATGATTTATTATAATTTTGAGCAACGTGCTGGTTTTTCAAATTTTCCTGGCTCAGAATCACTAAATCTAAATAACAATAGCCCAATTAGCCGCGTTAAATTTATTATGGAAACCGCAATTTTAAAAGATGATAACCCATATAACATCGTCTTGAATAAATTTAGAAACTTTGTAAATAGAATGCTCCTTTTTTATTCTTTAAAAGAAAATAATTTTATCGGCTTTAAAAATGAAAGTTATTTATTGGAAGACATTATTATAAGTAAAGGAAAAGTTCAAGATTTTGAAAACTTTCTTAATCTTCAAGGGCTAAATATTCGCTTAACTACGATTGATACATCCGAAGGAAAGAAAATATATTTTAAATATCGTAATGGACTTGCCCACTTTTTAAAAGAATGCTCTACTGGCATGAGTTCACTTATATTGATATATACATGGCTTCTTCAAATGGATGAATGTTCATTTGTATATATTGATAAATTTGATGCTTTCTATCATTATGAATTATCAGAAATAATTATCAATGAACTAAAGAAATTTAATTATACACAAATAATTGTTACAACTCATAATACTGATCTATTGAATAATGATTTAATGAGACCTGATTGTTATTTTGTTTTAACTAACAATAAGATTGAATCGCTTAATCGATTAACTGAAAAAGACATCAGATTTGCACATAATCTTCAAAAAATGTTTAAATCAGGTGCTTTTAATAATAATAGAGAGCATGCCTATAAAAACTAGAAAGATTTTATTTGTTTTAGAAGGCAAATTAGAAAATAATCTATTTGAAAATCTTACAAAAATTGTTTTTAAAAATTCAATTGAAATTATTCCTCTTTTTCTAACTGTAAAAAATAATATTTAAACATTTTTTTCAATTTTGAAAAAGGATGATTTTAATACTCATATTATTGAGGTTTTAAAGGAGAGGTTACCAAGCGCAAGAAAAAAACTAGCTAATTATCGAAGAACTGATTTTTCGGAAGTTTATTTTTTCTTTGATTTCGATGGCCATGCTAAAAATCTTCCCTTTAACATTGATAATATTGAAACATTAAAAGAAATGTTAAATGTATTTAATAATGAAACTGAGTTTGGAAAGTTATATATTAGTTATCCAATGATAGAAGCTTATAGAGATTTAAAAGATGGTAATTGCCAAAGTTTTCGTAATGATTGTTATGTTTATAAAGAAAATTTCAAGAGTTATAAAAAAGATACCGCAAATAATATATATACTAATATTAATAAACTAGATTATCCAATGTGGTGTGAAATTATTAGTAATTATATAAATCGAATTGCATGTCTATTTACTATAAAGGAACTTGATAGAAATAAATTTATTAATGAAATTACATCTCATACAATCTTTAATAAAGAAAAAGAACTTTTTACTAAAAAAGGATTAGTGTTTGTTATTTCGGCACTACTTCAATTTCTAATCGATTATTCAAAAGCCTTTTGGGACGCTTCACTTAAAAAAAGAAAAAAACCTAATTTAGTTACAAAATGTCAAAAGAAGATACACTGATGAACTAAATTTTCTTTTTGCTCACATTTAGTTTAAGAAGGATAATTTTTATCTCATTATTTTTTAAAACAGATAAAAGTAAAAGAAGTAAAATGTTATATTTGCACCCTAAAATAGTGAAATAAAATAATTTTTATTGTATTGTAAAAGTATAAGTAGAAAAGTTATGAAAATGCATCATAAGCTAAGCGCACTGTTTTTAGTCTTTTTATTAGGTGTCGTTGGTTGTAATAGAGGTAAGGAGCCGCCAACTACTAGTGAAGCACCTACGACAAGTGAATTAACATCCACAAGTGGAGACTCTACAAGTGAGGGTCCCTCTACTGAAATAGTAGCAACTAAGCTAGAAGCTCCTGAAGTATGTGTTGATAATGTTCTTGATATTTTCTATTACGAGGGAGTAGAGAATGCTAGCGGTTATAAACTAAAACTAGTAGATGTAGAAGATGATACAAATCTAGTTGAAAAACCATTTACTAGTGACGATAGTTTACTACCTATTTTAAGTGAGTTAGAAATAGGTACATATGAACAATATTATGGAACTGATGAAGTACCCTATACGCCTGGAGATGCAAAAGATGCATACTTAATTAAAGAAGGGACGACAATTAATGTAACTACTAATAAATACGGCGGTCAAATTGAGGGTAACGAATGGGGTACTAGAAACGAACAACGTGAACTAGTAACAGTAGATTCTTTTGCAGGTAACCTCTTTACTTTATCTACTAACGGAGATAACTACACTTATGAAGAAGCAATTGAAACTGAAAAAGTCTACTTAACAACTCATTTTAAGTTAGATGGAGTCGAACTTTCTGAACATTTAGCTAGACTACTTACATATAGTGAAGTAATCGAAGAATACTATGATCCTCTTTATGAAAAGTATTTTATTAATACTTATGGTCCGTTCCTAGATATTGTCTGGAACGGAACAAGTCATACAGGTCGATTTAAAAAAGCACTTGAATTTAATTGCTCTAGTGATGGTATTACTTTTGAAGTAACTTATTCATTTGTTAAAGGGACAGGTGAAAGTGAATCACGCGTCTTTTATGAAAGTTATACTACTGGAACGGTTACCTATCCTTAATATGTCTTATTTAATCTAACTAAAAAGGCTCCAACTGGAGCTTTTTTTGTCATTATTTAGAACGATTTACGCTCTTCGTACTGTTACGATAAACTTACGAGAAATAAGGATAACTTTATCAGCCCGGCGACAGTTAACTAACTCAAGTTTAACGAATTTTTCATCAACTTCTAGAAGTGTACCAACATACTTTTTAGGTGCACTGGCCCCGCCAGCTGTGCGAACACCTAAAGCAACATCCATTTCTACTTTTGCATTAATTAATTCTTTTAGCATAATTCCCCCTTTAGATATTTTTAGATGATAATCTTAATTATCTCTAAATTAATTTTAACATATTTAAATAAATGAGCTAAAAATTGTAAGGGTTTCTTTACATTTTAGCGATTAAAATATCTTCTATGTTAAAATTAACAAGAAATAAGGGGGGGATATGATGAGTTGGTTTAATTATATTGGTCTAATAATCGTTATCCTTCTTTTAGTTCCTAATATTATTTATGCTATTAAGATAAAAGAAGAACTTAAATATCAAAATAAAGTTTTAAATAATTTAGAAAATATTGGTCGATATGGATCAATGTTTTTTATGGTTTTTAATATTCCTTATACTTGGATGCAGTTTTACTTTAATTACGCTAAATATGTTTATATCGGAGTTAATGCTCTTTTAGTTATTGCTTATTTAGTTATCTATCTAATTATGTGGAAGAAAAATAATATTGTTAAGTCGATGCTTCTTTCAGTTATTCCCTCGCTTATTTTTGTTTTCTCTGGCGTAATGATTGGAAGCATTCCTCTTATATTGTTTGGCCTTCTTTTTAGTGTTACGCATATATTTATATCAGTTAAAAGTGCAAAATTAAGCGATGACTCACCTAAAATAAAGAAAAACGCTTTAATAACAACGCTGGGTGTAGCACTTAGTATCTTACTTATTCCCTTTATTGTTTTAGGTACGCTAGGAGGTTATGCTTCTAGCTCATATAAAAAGTTAAATAATATGAGCGTAGAAGAAATGATTAATTATAATATTGAAAAAGAAGGTGTAAGCATTAGCATAGCTACGATAGCTAACGGTGAATTAACTCTAGATTACTATCAAAAAGGTAGTGATAACTTAGAAGAGAAAACATATGAGATTTGTTCAATTAGTAAGACTTTTGTAGGTTTAATCTTTGCTAAAAGTGTAAGCGAAGGCCTTGTTAATTTGGATGATTCAATCGGAAAATATTTAAATTTAGATAATGAGAAGTATTACCCTACAATTAGGCGTCTATTAACTCATACTTCTGGTTATAAAGGCTATTACTTTGAAACTGAAATGATTAAGAATCGCTACGAGCAAAAGACATGTAATGGCTTTTATAGTATTAGTAGAGATAAGATTTTATCTAGAATTAAAAAAGTTAAGCTTATAAATAAAGATTATCCCTTTCAATACTCTAATTTTGGTGTTGCAGTTCTTGGTCTAGTTTTAGAAGCAATCTATCAAGATGATTTTACTAATATTATGAATAACTTTATTCGTAGCGAGTTAGGAATGAATAATACTAGAGTAGAAGTTAGTGAAGGTGAAAGAGGCTCGTTTATCTGGAAAGAAAATGATGGCTATCTTCCTGCAGGTGCAATATCTTCTACAATTAGCGATATGGCGACCTACCTAAAGATTTATCTAGACAGTTTACTTCCTTATAGCGATCTAGCACTTACTTCATTAAAAACTTTTGAAACGACTTCTAGTGAGTTAGATAAATTTAATCTTCAGACTGATGAAATGGCCTATTCTTGGGTAATAGACAGCAAAAATAATATCATCTGGCATAACGGAGGGACTCCGACCTATAACTCTTATATTGGCTTTAGTCGTGATTTAACAAAAGGCGTTGTAATCTTAGCAAATTTTGGCTCAAATGAGCAAATTCCAGTTACGCTCATTGGTCCAAAAATGCTTATTAATATGATGGGGGTCAATTAATATGAAAAAGACAGCAATAATTTATGCATCAATTCATCACAAAAATACTGAAAAAGTAGTTAACTATCTTTCTAGTGAGTTACCTATTAAAGTATTTGAGTTACAAGATGCTAAAACTTTAGATTTAAAAGTATATGATTTAATTATTATCGCTTCAGGAATTTATAATAATGAACTTCATGTAGGAATACTTAGATGGTTAAAGACCACTGATATTAAAGATAAAGAAATAGGAATAATTTATACCTGCGGTATTAGATATAAAGATTATATTAAAAACATAAGAAAATATGTTATCGATAATGGCGCAAATTACGTTGGAAGTAGTTGGTGTAGAGGTTTTGATACTTATGGTTCACTTGCTAAGATTGGTGGAATCGCTAAAAATAGACCAAATAACAAAGATCTAAATAAAATCAAAAAGCAAGTTGAAAAGTGGCTATTAAAATAAAATTAAAAGTCGTTAAATGTTGCAAAAATAGTGTTAAATTAGAAAATTACAATTAAATATACCTAAAATGTATATAAAATAACATAAGTAAAATAATGCATCTTTTAAAGTATCATTTCTATATCTAGTTCACTAAGTGTATGATTTTTACTAGATAACGACATATTAAAAAGTTAACCTTGTCTATAAGCCCCCTTTAGTTTAAAATTAAACTAAATGGAAAGGGCAAAAGTATAATTATGAAAAGAATTACATTTCTAATGATCTCTAGCTTGCTAGTGAGCATTGTTTTAAGTAATGGTGCTAAAACTAACACTAAAACTGAAGTACCTCTAGAAATAGAAAAACAAAACTATACTCTTACTGTGGGAGATATGGTAGCCTACTTTCAAACTAAAGAAGAACACTATCCTCATAGCGATGAATTTATTGAACGCTATCAACAAAAAAGTGGAGGCTATATTGATTTAGCTAGATCAAAAGGTATGGTAGTAGATAAAAGACTACATCTACCAAATCAAAAGTGGCACTTTTTTGATAGTTGGCTAGCTCTTACATATGAATCAACCCCAGATATATATGAACAAAGTGCTAAAACACGTGTATATACTTATTTACTTTGTCCTGAACTATTACTTTGGATCTATGAAGCCTGCGAAGTAGATCCAGTTAAAGTTAAGCTTACTAAAGCTGAAGCTGAATACTATAAAACTAATAAAGAAGGTATGGCCATGACTACGATGGCTAAAAATATGCGTGAGTGCGTTCCTTGGGAAGACTTAGAATCAACTGTACTAGCCTGGATGGCAGAAAACGGATAGAAGGAGAAAAGTAATGAAGAAAAGAAGTTTAATTATATTTACTCTACTCGGGTTACTACTTTCTAGTTGTAGTAAAACTCCTAGTACTAGCACTACTAGTGAAGATGTTATTCCTACTAGTATGAGTGCTTCCGTTAATAGTATTACTTTAGAAGCCAACGAAACAATCGATTTAAATGAACATGTAACTTTTACCTTTGAACCAAGTGATACTCCAAATAAAGATGTTATTTGGTTAGCAGATGCTGGACCTCACTTAGAACTAGAAGGTTCAATGCTAACTGCTCTAGAAGCAGGTAACAGCGGACTTTTAGCAACTTCAGTTGCAAACCCCGCGTTAACTAGTAGAATTAGCGTTAATATTTTACCTGCTACATATCCTGTTAGCGTTACGCCTGGCGAAGGCTTTACGGTAACAGGGCTAAGTGAACGATATAATGAAGGTGCTATAGTTACTTTTACTGTTACTGTAACTGATGAAACAAAAGAGTTAGATTATGTAGCTATTAGTGATCATGATACTGTCTTTATTAGTAAAGATCCGCATAAATTTAGAATGCCTGCCTGTGCTATCACTCTAACAGTTGTTTTAAAAGAGTTAGGAGCATCATATGGTTATTCTTTATATAATATTCGCTTTGACTTAGGAGAATATAAAACTCCTAGACCACTAGAAACAAGTGAAGATGTTTTAGCTACCTTTGTTCATGAACAACCCAGTGAAGAATATATCACCGGCGTAGCAGGATTTGAAAAACTCTACGGAGGAGGTCGCGGAGGAAGCGGGGAAACCTTATGGTATACAGGCGATATGCTTAAATTTGGTACTACAAGTGTAAATGGCTATATATCGCTAACCCTAAATGAAGTAATCGATAAAATTAAACTTACTGGTTATACTACTAAAGTAACTAATAAAATTAGAGTAGGTGATGCCTATTCTAGTGACTGGGAAACGCCAGATAGCGATAATAAAACCACGCTATTTACTCTTAGTGAACTACCAATTTCAGATAAAACTAATGTTGAAGCTGGAAATGATGGAACGGTAGAAATTAGCTTTACTCCTACTAGTAACTTAAAAATTGCTATGACTAATAAAGTACCGTTTTATCTAACAAAACTAGAACTAATTAAAGCAGGAGAAGGTGGAAGCGTTGATCCTGGTATTCCTAGTTACACAGTAACTTGGAAAAACTATAATGATGATATTTTAAAAATAGATGAAGAAGTAGCGCATGGTACTATACCAAACTACAACGGCCCTACTCCCTCTAAACCTGATGAAGGAGATAACTCATTTATTCATTCAGGCTGGACCCCTGAGATAGTAGCAGTAACTGCGGACGCTACCTATACTGCTACATTTGTAGTTAAAGATATAGGAGACGGCTCTACACCTAATGCTCTTCCTATTATTGCAAGTGACTTTAAAAGCGTAGAATACGGCTTTTATCCTCAAACTGTCGTAACTAATAATAGTGATATTATTCAATTAAATGCAATAGAAATTCCATCAGTTAACGGATGGTATCTATATCATTCTAACTACTACACTAAAGTAGTAGCTAATGTTTATAACAATGAATCATATACCTTTAATGATTGGACACCCATCGTTAATGGTAAGGAGTACTGGTTTAAGTGTGAAAGAATTAAGTGGGATGTAATATCTAGCAGTGAATCTAGTTATACACTACTTTCTAGTGTTTTACTTGATTCACGGGCTTTTTACTCTTCAAGTAATAATCGCACGATTGAAGGAAGTACTATATATCCAAATAACTATAAAGAAAGTGATTTAAGAAGTTGGCTTAATAATGATTTCTTCTCTAGTGCCTTTGCACTTCATAATACAAGTATTGCTAGTACTAACATTAATAACGGTGCTGCTACTACAGACAAAGTACCTAATCAATATGCATCACCCAATACGACTGATAAAGTCTTTTTATTAAGTTATCAAGACTATTTAGATGTAAATTACGGATTTGAGGCCGAAAATGCACTATCTTCTACTAGAGTATGTAAGACAACTGACTTTGCTAGAGCGACAGGCTCATACGTAAATTACGTTGATAGTGATTCCCTTAATAACGGAACTTACTGGACTAGATCACCAAGTAGTAAATATAGTTATGCAGTGTGGAATGTTAATTCGGGTGGATATTTAAGTGCCTATCCAATTGATAGTCAAAGTCATAGTGTTAGGCCATGTGTTACTTTTAATTTTTAGCAAATAGAAAAAATAGAGTTATAATTAGTTAGGTAGCAAAAAATGATAGTTTATTCAGGGAATATTAGACAGTTTAATTTGGATGTGGACAATAGGGTTATCGCCGATAGAATCAAAGAAGAACTTGAAAAGATCGGTATAAACCATAATAATCCATCTGAGTACAATGCTTGGGATCAGTCGCTTCTTCATATGAAGAATGTGTTAAGTGATCCTGATTTTCATTTGGATACTAAAGTCGCAATTGAATATAAATTACCAACTACCTCTAAAAGAGTAGACTTTTTAATAAGCGGTAAAGATGATAATGATTTAAGCAAAGTTATTGTAATTGAACTAAAACAATGGGAAAAAGCATATAAAACCGAAAAAGAAGACTTAGTTGAAACTTTTGTAGGTGGAAATATGCGTCTTGTAACACACCCATCATATCAAGCATATTCGTATGCTAAAACAATTGAAAATTTTAGCGAATATGTACAATTAGAAAAGATTGTTCTTCATCCTTGTAGTTATCTGCATAATTATCAAGAAGAGTTTAGGGGTGAAATTGATAATAGTTTTTATAATCATATTGTTAGCATTTCTCCGCTCTTTTTAAAACATGACACCTTAAAATTACGAGAATTTATAAAAAAATATATCAAAAAACCAGATGATGGGGAAATCCTATATCAGATTGATCATGGTAAAATTAGACCCTCAAAAGCTCTTCAAGATACATTAGTTTCAATGCTTGAGGGTAATGAGGAATATTATATGATTGATGAGCAAAAAGTTGTTTATTCATCGATTAAATCAATCATAGAAAAGAATATTGATCTATCAGGAAAACACACGATTATTGTAGAAGGTGGGCCTGGAACTGGGAAGAGTGTCGTTGCTATAAATCTTCTTGTTAATTTTAGACATTTAAATGCTTCATATGTTACAAAAAATAGTGCACCAAGAAATGTTTATTTTGAAAAATTAAGAAGAGGGAAATATAAGTGGCAATACGTTAAGAATTTGTTTAAATCTTCAGGAGTTTTTGTTGATTCTAGTACAAATGAATTTGATTGTTTGTTTGTTGATGAAGCACATAGATTAAATAGAAAAACTGGTTTTTTTGGAAAAGGCGAAAACCAAATTAAAGAAATAATCAACGCCGCTAAAATTAGTGTGTTTTTTATCGATGAAAATCAACGAGTTACAACAAAAGATATTGGTACAATTGATGAAATAAAAAAACATGCTAGAAGGTTTGGCTCTAAAATCCATCATGGTGTTGATTTCCTTTTAACCTCACAATTTAGATGTAATGGTAGTGAAGGATATATAGCGTTTTTGGATGATTTACTTGGAATTAGAAGAACTGCTAACTATGATTACTTTGATCTAGATTATGATATAAGAGTTTATGATGACCCCGTTAAAATGAGGGAAGATTTAAGAGAGTTAAATAAAATTAACAATAAAGCAAGAATGATTGCAGGATATTGTTATGAATGGGTAACTCAAAGAAATCCTGATAATGATTTATATGACATTGAACTAGGTGATAACTTTAAAGCTAAGTGGAATTTTAGAAATACTAATACTTGGGCAATAGATGAAACATCTTTTGATCAAGTAGGTTGTATTCATACATCTCAAGGTTTAGAGTTTGATTATATTGGAGTAATAATTGGAAATGATCTTAGGTATGAAAATGGAAAAGTAATTACTGATTATACAAAACGAGCCAAAAGTGATAGAAGTTTAGATGGTATACAAAAGTATGGCCGTTATAAAGAGGCTGATGAAATTATTCGAAATACATATAAAACCCTATTAACAAGAGGTCAAAAAGGGTGTTATATCTATTGTGAAGATAGAGCCCTTAATAAATATTTAAAAGAAAGAATTGAGCTATCAAAGAGGATGAGAGAATATGAAAGAAATAATTGAAAGACTTAATAAGTTTAGAGTTGAAAGAGATTGGAAAAAGTTTCATACTCCAGAAAATTTAGCTAAATCAATCGTTATTGAAGCAGCAGAACTTCTTGAAAATTTCCAATGGGAAGATAGAGGAAAATTAGATAATGTTAAAGATGAATTGGCGGATATTTTAATTTATTGCCTTTTACTTTGTGAGGAATATAATCTTGATTTTAAACAAATTATTAGCGATAAAATTACTTCTAATGAAAAAAAGTATCCAGTAGATAAAGCAAAGGGTAATGCTAAAAAATATACTGAATTTGAATAAATGTATAATTAACGAAAATGCAATATTTAGCTCACGGACGAGTACTGTGAGCTTTTTATTAAAATGACACAAAAATAACAAGAATGTATGATACAATGAAATTACAAAATAAAAAAACGCTCCCTATATTCCTTTCGGGATACGGTCCATACGGACCACGGAGCTAAGGGTAAGCAAGTGCTTTATTTGAACTTGTAGTGTTATCTAAATTTAAAATAACATATGATTAGGAGATTGTCAAATATGGATAAGAAGTTTTATTTAGGTCTAGATATTGGAACTGCTAGTGTTGGTTGGGCATTAACTGATGAGAATTATGAGTTAGTTCATCTTCGAGGTAAAAGTGCCTGGGGTGTTCATTTGTTTGAAGAAGCAAAAACCGCAGAGAAAAGACGTCTTTTTAGAAGCGCTAGAAGAAGGAAGGCAAGGACAAAAAGAAGAATAAATCTTTTGCAAGAACTATTCTCGGAAGAAATTGCAAAAATTGATCCGCTCTTTTTTATTCGTTTAAATAACAGTACTTTCTTTGCCGATGATAAAGATACAGCACTATTAGGTAAAAAAGATACATTATTTTCAGACAGAAATTTTACAGATAAAGATTTTCATAAACTTTATAAAACAATATATCACCTTCAAAAAGAGTTAATTGACGATAAAAATACAAAATTTGACATTCGATTTATATATTTGGCCCTACATCATCTTATTAAATATAGAGGCCATTTTTATTTAGAAGAATCTCTTAATATGGATGAATTTGGTATTCATCAAATTAAGGAAGGCTTTGAAAAACTTCAAGTTTTTTTCGAGGATGAAGAAGAAATTAAAAATCTGTTTAATAAAGCTAATCGTGATGGATTTTATAGTATTGTTGAAAAAGTTCGCGGAGTTAACAATACTAAAAAAGCATTAAAAGATCTTTTTGCTACTAAAAATAAAATAGTTAATAATACATTAGAATTCATTGCCAGTGGTAGTTCTACAGTAGGTAGATTATTTCCACTTCTAGAATTTGGCGAAGAAGATGAAAAGAAGAAAATTAATTTTGGTGATGAAGAATTTGAAAATCAATATTACGAAATAGAAGGTATGGTAGGAGAAGAAAATATTATTTTAATTGATGCTGCAAAGCAACTCTATGATTACATAATCATTGCTAGGTTAATGGATGGAGAAAAATTTATTGCTCATTCAATGGTAAAAAAATATAACAAACATAGAGATGATCTAAAAAGGCTAAAGAAAATTATTAAAAAAGCATGCGGACAAGAAGAATATAATGCGTTTTTTAAGGATAATGTTAAAACAGTAAATAATAAGCCTAAGAGGGTAACCGATAATTATCCAGCATATATTGGAATGACAAAGATCAAAGGAGTTAAACAAAGTGTTAAAAAAATTACAAAAGCTGATGAAATCAATAAATTTTATAATCGAATAAAAAAGTTAATTAGCAATGTACATACTCCTGAAGCCGATAAAATAAGAGAAGAAATTGAAAAAGGCGTTTTTCTACCAAAAATTACATCAGTTGATAATGCTAAAATACCTAATCAATTTTTCGAATATCAAGTAAGCAAAATTTTAGATAATGCTGCAAAACACTATCCGTTTTTAAATAAAGTTGATGGTGAATTATCAATTAAAGATAAAATTTTAAAGATTTTGACTTTTAGAATACCTTATTATGTTGGTCCTCTTAGTGATATTAACAATCTTAATTCAAAAGAAGGTGGTTTTAGTTGGGTAGTAAGAAAAACAAATGAAACTGTTCTTCCGTGGAACCTTGATAAAGTCATAGATTTAGATAAAACTGCTGAACAATTTATTCTTAATATGACTAATAAATGTAGCTATTTACTCGGAGAAGATGTAATACCGAAACAATCACTTTTATATGAAGAATACAATATGTTAAATCATCTTAATGTGATTAAAGTTAACGAAAAATTTTTATCTAAAAATGAAAAAGATGAATTAATTGAAAACGTTGCTAAAAAACGCGTTACAGTTACACAAAAAGCAATTAATGATTATTTTGCTACTAGACGATTAAAAAAAGATGTGACTATATCAGGATTTGATATTGATGCTAAATTCTCTCTTTCAAGTTATCATAAGTTAAACCGTATTTTCCCTGGTAGAATAAATAACGAGCCTCAGAATGCTCGTTTAATTCGAAATTTGGAACGAGTGATTTTACTAGGAACAATTTATTCTTCACCTACTGATTTTGCTAAAAGAGTTACAACGAATAAACAATTCAGAGAATTCTTTACCGAGGAAGAACTTAAAAAGCTTTCTCGCCTTCGTTTCAGCGGATGGGGCAATTTTTCAAGGCTCTTACTAGCAGGTTATGATTCGACTTCAAAAAAAGAACGACTTAATCAATCATTAACTTATAAAGATGAAAAAACAGGTAATGAATTGAGCATAATTGAAATTATGCGTGAGGAACCGTTAAACTTTAATCAAGCACTTTTTGATGAAAAATATAACTTTAACGAAATAATTAAACGTTTTAATGATAATAAGGATGAAACTTTAGATGTCGATGAATTAATTGACAGTTATTATTTATCGCCAGCTGTTAAACGTTCAATTAAGCGGACAATTAAAATTGTCGATGAAGTAATTCAAGTAAATGAAGGAATAGTACCTGATAAAATTTTTGTTGAAGTTACGCGCGAAAATGAAGCAAAGACAAAAGGAAAAGGACGCACGATTTCTAGACTTAATAAACTGCGCGACATTTATAAAAAAGCAATTAAAGATGCAGATGAATTTCGTGAGCTTGCTAAAGAATTAGAGAACGAAAATTTAGATGATTCGTATCTTAGTCCAAAAAAAGTGTATTTATATTATTTACAAAATGGAAAATGTGCTTACTCTGGTGAACCGCTTGATTTATTATCAAGTGATATTGATATTGATCACATTGTGCCTCGCTGTCTTGTTAAAGACGATAGTTTTGATAATCTTGTATTAGTTAAAAAAGAAGAAAACAACAAAAAAGGTGATCATTATCCAATTAGAACTGATGTTATAAGAAGACAAAAACCTTTTTGGAAGCAATTAAAAAAACTTGGATTAATGTCTAATGCAAAGTATGAAAAACTAACAAGAACAAGAGAATTAACAGCAGAAGATTTTCAAGGTTTTATTAATCGGCAGTTAGTTATCACTAATCAAGCAAATAAAGCTGTAGCAGAAATACTTAAAAAACTTTATGGAAACGCAACTATTGTTTATAGCAAAGCTTCAAACGTTACTAATTTTAGAAATCAATTTAATATTACAAAATGTCGAGAAATTAATAATGTTCATCATGCTCACGACGCCTATTTAAATGTTGTTGTTGGAAATTATTTTCATACATTATTTGGATCTAGATATTATTTTTCAAAGGACAACGACGAAGAACCATGGAGCCCAAAAACTGCCTTTAAATATACAGTTAAAGGCTGCTGGGATAAAGATCGGAGTTTAGTTACGGTTATGAAAATGCTTAAACGTCAAGATGTTTTATTTACAAGAATGCCAGAAATTAGAAGTGGTGAGTTTTATGATCAAACTGCGAGTAAAGCAGCTGAAAATTTATTACCAATCAAAGAAAGCGGACCGCTTACTAATACCGCTAGATACGGTGGTTACAGCGGCAAAAACGCTGCCTATTTTACAATTATTGAACATACAAATAAGAAAAATAAGAGAGAACGAATCTTTATATCAATGCCAATAATAATTAATCAAAAAATTAAACAAGGTCAAACGACTTTTAAAGAATATTTAAAAAATGATTTAAAATTAGTTAAGCCAAAGGTGATTTATCCTCTAATTCCTTTTAATACTGTCATTAAGAGAGGAAAGAGTTTACAGTTTTTAAGTGGTTATCAGGGTGAATTTAATAAAGTTTATCTTCGAAATATGATAGAACCGTATTTTGATAACTTTACATATGAATATTTAACTTTAATTTATAAATATTTTGAACAAAAAAGTTTAAAAGGCAAAAAGAAGAAAAAAGATGAAACTTCAGAAGTTATAAATAGCGAAGATCAAGAAAATCAAGAGGAAGTTCAACAAATAAAAGAGATTCAAGTAATATTCAGCAAGGATGAAGAACGACTAAGATTTATAAATTTCAAAAAAAATAAAAAAGTTTTTGAAAAACTTATTGAGAAAATTAAAAAGCCTATCTATGAAAAGTCTCATACTGTACGGCGAATTAAAATAATAAATAATAAGAACGAATTTTATAAATTAAGTTTAGAAAGACAAACTGAAATTATTATAAGTTTACATAAACTTTTAAAAACAGGTGTGCCCGGTCGAAATGATATTGATTTAGCTGAATTTGGAGTTAAAACGGGTGGGTTAACTGCAAGTTATAAAATTGAAGATATGAGCATTGTTAAACAGTCAATAACAGGGCTTTATCAAAAAGAAATAATTATAAAACAGGTTTAACAGTGTCATTTAGAACGGTAGTTATAAAAAGTAGATCAAAACTAGAATATCAAACAAATTATTTAATTGTTAGAGGTGAAAACACAAATAAAATTCATCTTTCAGAAATAAGCCTTTTGATTATTCAAACAACGGCAGTTGCAGTAACTGCCGTTTTACTTTGTGAATTAGCAAAAAGACACATAAAGGTTATTTTTTGTGATGAGAAATATAACCCTTGTTTTGAATGCCTTCCCTATTATGGGGGTTATCAAAATAGCAGAAGAATACAAAAACAAATTAATTGGAAAAAATCAACAAAAGAACTAGTTTGGACACACATTATTTATAACAAAATAAAAGAACAACAAAAGATTTTACTTAGAATTAATCATGTAGAAAGCGCAAAATTATTAGAATCATATTTAGATGAACTTGAAGTTGGCGATAAAACAAATAGAGAAGGTCATGCTGCTAAAGTATACTTTAACACACTTTTTGGTACTGATTTTAGTAGAGCTAATAAGGAATTATTTATTAATCACGCGCTTGATTATGGTTATACAGTTTTACTTTCCAGTGTTAATAGGATTATTGTTTCCTCTGGTTACCTAACTCAATTAGGTATTTGGCACAACAATGAATATAATGATTTTAATTTAGGTTCTGACTTAATGGAACCCTTTAGGCCTTTAGTTGATTATATTGTTCTTAAGTTAGAAGATAATGATAAAGATTTTAAGAAAAAATTAAACGGTTTATTAAATTATCAAGTTAGAATAAACAATCAAATGACTCACTTAGGAACGGCATTAGTAGTTTATCTACGTTCAGTATTTGAAGCATTAGAGAAAAACGACCCATTTTTAATTAAGTTTATAGAAGGATATGCTTTATAGATTCATGCGTGTAATTTTGTTTTTTGACCTTCCAATGGTCACTAATGATGAGCTTAAGGCTTATCGAAAATTTGTAAAGTTTTTAAAAAAAGATGGTTTTATTATGCTTCAAAAATCAGTTTATACAAAACTAGCTCTAAATCACACAAAAGTAAAATCGATAATTTCAAATGTCAACAAGAATATACCAAAAGAAGGTCTAATTTCAATTTTAGTTGTTACAGAAAAACAATTTGCTAATATAACAAACATTTTAGGTGATCACACAAGTGATGTCCTTTGTAGCGATGAAAGGTTAGTAGAATTATGAGAAAATTAGTACATGAATTATTTAAAGGGCCGATTAATATTAGTGAAAAACTAACATATATTGTAGTAGAAAATCCAAATGTTTTTTATAAGATGGTGAAATCATTATGTAATCAAGTGTTAAATAAAACCAATGCAGAAGAAGCATTTGTATTATTAGATGATGAGAGTAAATTGGAACTTAGCAAATCTGCAATAATGTTCTCCGATCTACTTAATTTTGAAATTAATTCTAAAAAGATTAAAAATGAGCTCATAAAGAAAATCGAAAAAGATGCTCGAAATTTAAATGAAAACAAATTAACTCAAATTAATGACTTAATTCAAGATTATTTTGAAGAGTTATTTGGTAGATATTTTATAAATGTTAATTATTTAGAAGAGGTGGATCTATGTGATTTTTTGAAGCTTTACAAGGTAGAAGTTTGCAACGAAGATGACTCTTTACTAACTACATTAATAAATTGGCTAACATCATTTACGGAATTAACTAAAATTTATACATTCTTATTTGTTAATTTATCAACATTTTTATCTCAAAAAGAATTGATAGAACTCGAAAAATATGCTGAATATAATAAAGTATCAATAATTCTTTTTGAGAATTTATGCGAGCATTTAACAAATATTAGAGAAATAAATGTCATTGATAATGATTTATGCCATATAATCGTTCATAAAATGGTATAATTATAAAAGATAACGACACCTAGTAAGTGTTATATTCTCACAAAAAAACCTCTTTTTTTCTTAATTTGAGGTTTGAGAGTAGTGTTATCCAAGATAGTTCTCTAACCATGAAAGCAGATGATGATGGTTTTTGTGAGTTTGAGAGTAGTGTTATCCAAGATAGTTCTCTAACTAAGAGTTTTTGGATTAAATGTAATCGTGAGTTTGAGAGTAGTGTTATCCAAGATAGTTCTCTAACAAATCATAGACAAAGACAACATGAACGAATGTTTGAGAGTAGTGTTATCCAAGATAGTTCTCTAACCTTACAAATGGAAGGATTAAGCGATTACAAGTTTGAGAGTAGTGTTATCCAAGATAGTTCTCTAACTAAAACCAATATCAGCACTGTCAACATAAAGTTTGAGAGTAGTGTTATCCAAGATAGTTCTCTAACTTATATTTTTCAATATCATACATTTCACCCGTTTGAGAGTAGTGTTATCCAAGATAGTTCTCTAACTGCAATTGTGCCACCAATAATAGCACCCCAGTTTGAGAGTAGTGTTATCCAAGATAGTTCTCTAACACAAAATTGTAATTGTTGGTAGATTGGTGCGTTTGAGAGTAGTGTTATCCAAGATAGTTCTCTAACTAATGTTTCTGCTTTTGTATAACGATTAGCGTTTGAGAGTAGTGTTATCCAAGATAGTTCTCTAACCACTTTTCACGCCAGAGTTTACACAAGATGGTTTGAGAGTAGTGTTATCCAAGATAGTTCTCTAACGCAAACTTAAACGCCTTGAACGGTTGATCAGTTTGAGAGTAGTGTTATCCAAGATAGTTCTCTAACCTTGTGGATAGTAGAGTGGATATCATGCATGTTTGAGAGTAGTGTTATCCAAGATAGTTCTCTAACGTCAACAACATTACTTTGTAATGAGATTGTGTTTGAGAGTAGTGTTATCCAAGATAGTTCTCTAACACTTGACGTGCGTGTGCCGTTGTGAATACTGTTTGAGAGTAGTGTTATCCAAGATAGTTCTCTAACGAAACAGTTATTTTAGAAATTGAAGTACGTGTTTGAGAGTAGTGTTATCCAAGATAGTTCTCTAACTAAAGCAACTGTCGAAGAATTAAAGTCGCAGTTTGAGAGTAGTGTTATCCAAGATAGTTCTCTAACTGTGAATAGTTTATACCCCGCAAATATGTGGTTTGAGAGTAGTGTTATCCAAGATAGTTCTCTAACAATGAATTTACGTTTTATAAGTTCCTTCGTTGTTTGAGAGTAGTGTTATCCAAGATAGTTCTCTAACTGGTAAGACGTATAGTGATGATTATGACTGGTTTGAGAGTAGTGTTATCCAAGATAGTTCTCTAACAATGAGATATTAAAAGTTAGGGGGCTTTTTGTTTGAGAGTAGTGTTATCCAAGATAGTTCTCTAACAATAATAACGCATTTTATGGTTATTTAGTCGTTTGAGAGTAGTGTTATCCAAGATAGTTCTCTAACTGAGGAAGAGCAAGACAGATCTCTTCTTGCGTTTGAGAGTAGTGTTATCCAAGATAGTTCTCTAACTGCTTCCAGGTAAGCAAGAGTCCAGGTAGTGTTTGAGAGTAGTGTTATCCAAGATAGTTCTCTAACGCAAATGATTATCAAACATTAGGACAGCTTGTTTGAGAGTAGTGTTATCCAAGATAGTTCTCTAACTGACCCGCTTCACGATGTAGTTTATTCTCTGTTTGAGAGTAGTGTTATCCAAGATAGTTCTCTAACGGTTACAATAAGACAGTTTGTGTCTCCAGTGTTTGAGAGTAGTGTTATCCAAGATAGTTCTCTAACAAGCTTCTTCTCAAGTAGCAAAAGAAGTCAGTTTGAGAGTAGTGTTATCCAAGATAGTTCTCTAACTGAGGAAGAGCAAGACAGATCTCTTCTTGCGTTTGAGAGTAGTGTTATCCAAGATAGTTCTCTAACTGCTTCCAGGTAAGCAAGAGTCCAGGTAGTGTTTGAGAGTAGTGTTATCCAAGATAGTTCTCTAACGCAAATGATTATCAAACATTAGGACAGCTTGTTTGAGAGTAGTGTTATCCAAGATAGTTCTCTAACTGACCCGCTTCACGATGTAGTTTATTCTCTGTTTGAGAGTAGTGTTATCCAAGATAGTTCTCTAACGGTTACAATAAGACAGTTTGTGTCTCCAGTGTTTGAGAGTAGTGTTATCCAAGATAGTTCTCTAACAAGCTTCTTCTCAAGTAGCAAAAGAAGTCAGTTTGAGAGTAGTGTTATCCAAGATAGTTCTCTAACTAGAGCAATCGAGCGCCTGGATGAAATGCAGGTTTGAGAGTAGTGTTATCCAAGATAGTTCTCTAACAACTTTCTTTTTCTTAGAAGCGACTCTTATGTTTGAGAGTAGTGTTATCCAAGATAGTTCTCTAACTTCAAGATTATTAAGTACTTAACGGATGAAGTTTGAGAGTAGTGTTATCCAAGATAGTTCTCTAACTTTGCAGCTTTAGTTATCTATGCAGGATTCGTTTGAGAGTAGTGTTATCCAAGATAGTTCTCTAACTACGACCCTCAATTTTATAGAAAAAGAATAGTTTGAGAGTAGTGTTATCCAAGATAGTTCTCTAACAACTAAATCAAAGCGTATTATTTATTCTCGGTTTGAGAGTAGTGTTATCCAAGATAGTTCTCTAACTATAGAAATATCATCATAATAACCGTGTGTGTTTGAGAGTAGTGTTATCCAAGATAGTTCTCTAACATTGACTATTAATGAATTGAAAGAGTATCGGTTTGAGAGTAGTGTTATCCAAGATAGTTCTCTAACGGTGGTATCCAAAAGATTTAGACATATATAGTTTGAGAGTAGTGTTATCCTAGATAGTTCTCTAACATGTATCATAGCGATAAACGAACGGATTTAGTTTGAGAGTAGTGTTATCCAAGATAGTTCTCTAACCTTAATTCAAGGAATCCACATTATACCCCTGTTTGAGAGTAGTGTTATCCAAGATAGTTCTCTAACATAGATTTGAAGCTTTTGCATACAAGTTCAGTTTGAGAGTAGTGTTATCCAAGATAGTTCTCTAACTTACTTTTTTGATTTACCAAATGATAAAGTGTTTGAGAGTAGTGTTATCCAAGATAGTTCTCTAACAATCGTATTGATAAGAAGGCACAAATTAGTGTTTGAGAGTAGTGTTATCCAAGATAGTTCTCTAACAATAACTAAAGCTAAACATATGTAGTGGCGGTTTGAGAGTAGTGTTATCCAAGATAGTTCTCTAACTAAATTATCGGGATGATTATTTTTCTTATTGTTTGAGAGTAGTGTTATCCAAGATAGTTCTCTAACTATGGTATTCAGTAGATATAGACATATATAGTTTGAGAGTAGTGTTATCCAAGATAGTTCTCTAACCTGCTTATTTTATTACTATTACATTTAATCCGTTTGAGAGTAGTGTTATCTTAAAATCAAAAACCCTGCTGTTTGGCAGGGTTTATGATAAGTCTTTGACTTATAAGCTAGACCGCTGGCTCTAGTTTATCTAGATCAATTTGACCAAGAGCATTACAAGTATCAAGAAGATACTTTGCTTTTTCTAGTCTTCCAGTAGTAATCTTTTTTAGTTCACTATAGAGGATTGGTTTAGAGAAGAAGAGAGTATGGTCTTTCTTCCTGTAATAGGAAGTAAAGACATTTAGATCAATGCCCTCTTTTAGGGAACGATCACCTAAAAGAGTAAAGCCAGGATAGAACTCTTTTAATATTTCTAGGTATCCTTCATCAGGATTTTCAGGGAATATAACGATATTTTCACCTTTTTTAAGTTCGGCGATACTTTCTTTAATAGATTGTTTCAATCTAGCATCTTTATATGTAGATATAAATCTAAGTCCTTTATAAGTAAGAGGGTGGCGATTAGACCAAATAGACGTGCTTTATGGATATTCCAGCCATGAATTTCATGATAATAGTCTTTTGTTAAATGTTTATATAGAAGGCGAAAGCTTGTATTCATTTCGTGAGTTCCCCAAAAGCGCATGGGGAAATCAACATATAGTTCATAAAGAAGCGGAACATCTGCGCCTTCATGATTTGTTAGAACAATTGCATCTTTTTTTGGTTTATCGCCCATAAAAACAAAGTTAGGCTTTTTATATATAAGTTTTATAAGTTTTAGAATTGCCCGAAACCACCACTTGCGGTCTTGACGAAACTTTTTTTCTTTTTTCTTTCTTGCCATAAAAGTCTCCTTTTAGAAGTTAAGAATAGCACGAAACAATAAAGAAACGATAGTAAAATTATAAAACTCATTAAGTTGTTATGTATTTACTATTATTAGCCATAGGCTAAAAAGTTTAAATAACTTCGAATATATATACTTTTAATGTATAATAAAATCGATAAGAAAAAGCTAACAATATTAAGAATAAAAAATTCTTATCACAGACTATTAATACAAAACAAAAAAAGAATTAAAATTTAAAACTTTAAGGGGTATATATAAGTGATTACAGTTAAAGGTAAATACAATGAAGCCATTATTTTTACTAATGAAGTAGATGATAATACACTTTCTCAAGTGAGTAAATTACTTGATCAACCTTTTACTAAGGGTTTAACAATTAGAATTATGCCTGATTGTCATTCTGGAATAGGCTGCGTTATTGGGACAACAATGACAATTAAAGATAAAGTTGTTCCAAATCTAGTAGGAGTTGATATAGGATGCGGCCTTCTTGTTATTGAATTAGGCCGTCTTAACATCGATTTAGTAGAGTTAGACCGCTTTATAAGACGAAATATTCCTTCTGGTTTTAATGTAAATAAAAAGGTATTAGATGATTCAATAAAGTTAAAAGAGTTACGATGTTATCCCTATCTTCGTAACATTAACTATCTTTCTCGTTCAATTGGCTCCCTAGGCGGAGGCAATCACTTTATTGAAATAGATATCGATGAAGAAAATAACAAATATCTTATTATTCACTCAGGTTCTAGAAACCTAGGAACCCAAATAGCAGAACACTATCAAAAAGAAGCAGTTAAATATCATAAAAACGTTAAAGGTATTGATATTCCTCGTGATTTAGCTTACTTAGAAGGAAAACAATTTAGCGATTATCTTTTTGATATGGTAATAGCTCAAAAGTTTGCAAGTAAAAACCGTGAAGTAATGGCAAAAACTATTATTAACCATTTAGAGCTAGACTTTGATAAACTCCCTAAATTTGAAACGGTTCATAATTATATAAATACAAAAGATATGATTCTAAGAAAAGGTGCAATTTCAGCATATAAGGGTGAAAAACTTATTATTCCGCTTAATATGAGAGATGGCTGTATTATTGGAGTTGGAAAAGGAAATAAACTATTTAACAAAAGTGCACCTCACGGAGCAGGGCGCCTAATGTCAAGAAAAGAGGCGCTTAGAACACTAGACCTAGAAGATTTTAAGCGTGATATGGAGGGTATTTATTCAACCTTAGTTAATAGACATACTCTTGATGAAGCACCTATTGTTTATAAACCAACTGATATGATTATTGAGCACATTAAAGATACTGTTGATATAGTTAAAATTATTAAACCAATTTATAACTTTAAAGCTAAATAAAAGAAGAAAGGCCTCAACCCACGAGGAGTTGAGGCCTTTCCCCAAATATAATTAGAAAGATTAACTAAATTGATCATCAGTAATTTCCTTTAGATCTACTTTACCTAAAGCATTACATTGATTTAAGAGATAGTTTGCAATTTCCTCTCTTGAGGAAACTTTTTCTTTTAGTTCGCTATAGAGGACAGGGGCACTAAAAAGAACAACATTATCTTTTTGTCTAAGATAAGAAGTATAAATACTTAAATCCATATTTCTTTTAAAACAAACTTCACAAAGCATAACAAAACCATTATAAAAATGAGTCATTTCATCAAGATAGCCTTGATTACTATCTTCAGGGAAAATAACGATATTTTCGTTATTATTTAAGACTTCCATACTTTCTCTTAGGGTTGTTTTAAAACGGTGATCTTGATAGGTTGAGATAAGACGAAGTCCTTTATAAAACATATAAGTTAGAGGACTAGCAAGTAAACAAAAAAGGCGTGCTAGATGAATATTCCAACCTTTCTTTTGGTGATAGTAAATTTGAGTTTGGTAACGCCACAATTCTTTAAAGGAAGTATTCATATGATGGGTTCCCCACATTCTTAAGGGGAACTGAGCATAAATTTCAAGTGTTAAGGGGCCGTAGGCTCCAACGTGATTAGATAAAACAACACTTTTAGTTTCTGGTTGTTTACCAAAAAAAACAAAGCGGGGTCTTTTGATTTTAAGTTTTAAGACACGTTTTAGGTTTCGATACCATAGTTTACGGTCCTGACGAAACTTTTTAAGTTTAGCTTTTCTTTCTTCTCTACCCATATTAACCTCACGTTCATAATAACATAAAATGTTAAATTAAATGAAATAATTACTTTTTGTTAATTTTTTAAATGCAATTACTATTATAAGTAAATCTTTTGCTTTTAAAAGCAAATTAATATAGTATGCATTTATAGAATTGGAGAAACATATGCCTGATTACTTATATGTTCTTATTGGTTTATCGATTATATTTATTGCTAGTACCCTAGGTTCTGCTGTTGTTTTCTTTTATCGAAAAAAAGAGTTTTCTCCTAAAGTAACGAAGATATTAACGGGATTTGCTGCAGGTGTGATGTTTAGTGCCTCCTTTTTCTCGCTAATACTGCCTGCTTTAGAAAGTGAAGGCACATATAAACTGCCCCTTCCTTTAATTGTAGGCATCTCCGTTCTTCTTGGCGCAGGTTTTCTTTGGCTTATTGATAAATTAGTTCCTCATATTCACGCCAAAGGAAAAGAAGAGGAAGGTATTCCTACTAAAAGATTATCTAAAACTGCTAAGCTCGTTTTAGCAGTTACAATCCATAACATCCCCGAAGGCTTAGCAGTCGGTATTGCTTTTGGTGTTGCTCTAGCTAGTGGAGGCGGCAATTTAATGCTAGGAGGTTTACTTCTTGCAATTGGAATTGCAATTCAAAATATGCCTGAGACGGCAATTATTGCGCTACCTTTAAAAGCTGAGACTGGCTCATCTACTAAAGCTTTCTTTTTAGCGATGCTAACTGGTGCGATTGAACCAGTCGCAGGTCTAATTGGATTAGTATTAGCTATGCAAATTAGCGCCATAATGCCTTGGGTTCTTGCTTTTGCAGCGGGCTGTATGATTTATGTAGTAGCAGAAGAAATGATACCTGATATGCATAGCGAAGGTCATGATCATAATGGTGTATGGTCATTTATGCTTGGCTTTGTAATTATGATGGTTCTTGATATGTTTCAAATCTAAATATTAAATATTATTAGTGACAATAAATTGTCACTAATAATACATTTTAGTATCAAAAATTTATTAATAAAAATTGTTATATTTGCGTAAAAAAATCTTTTTTTACCCCTATATAATTTAGTAAACTAAAATTATAGGAAATTAAATCAAACAATCATATAGGGGAAACAATATGAAAAACAAGCAAACAATTTTCTTTTTGCGATCCTTTTACTTCTTGTAACATCATGCTCTTGTAGGCCTTTACCGCCGAGTGAATCTAGTGAAGAACCAACAAGTATTACAACAAGTGAGGACCCAACAAGTGAAGTGCCTCCAAGTAGCATAGATCCGCCAAGTAGCGAAGATCCTCCAAGTAGCGAAGATCCTCCAAGTAGCGAAGCACAAACATTTACGATTTCGTGGGTAAATTATGATGATGCTCCACTTGAAACAGACTATAACGTTCCTTATGGGGTAACACCAACTTATGATGGAGATACTCCCACTAGACCAGAAGATGATAATTATACTTATTCATGGAATGGGTGGTTTCCTGAAGTAGTTGCCACAACTGATGATGCTACTTATAAGGCTACCTATATTCCAATTGAAAAAGAGCCTGCTATTGAAGTAGAAGACTTTATTTATGCCGATAACGGAGAAGGGATAGTTTTAGTTGGCTATTATGGAAGTGAAGACATTGTAGTAATTCCAGAAGCAGTTGATGATGTTCCACTTATTGCAATTGAAAGGCTAGCGTTCTTTAACAATAAGGCCGTGCGTGAAATTACGATTCCAGATAGTGTTGTAAGTATTGGTGAACGAGCTTTTCATAATTGCGATAACTTAGAAACACTTAACTTTGGTAACGGCTTAAAAAGGATAGGCAAAAGCGCATTTGTCGGTTGTTTAAGTCTAGAAACGATAAACTTACCTGAAGGTGTTACTGTAATTGAAGATAATGTTTTTTCATATTGTCCTAATTTAGTAACGATTTCGATTCCAAATAGTATCGAAGAAGTAGGAAGAGAGATTATTAATTTTTCACCCAATGTTTTAGTTTCTACACATTATAAAGGGCTTTATCTAGGTAATTCTACAAATCCACATTTAGTTTTAATTGCTCTGGATTCTACATTTTTAAATGAAGCACTTAACGTTCATCAAGAAACGAAAGTAATCGCGGCTTATGCTTGTGTAGAACAATCGATTACAAGTCTAACATTTGGTGAAAATCTTTATGCAATTGGTACCCATGCTTTTGACTATAGCGGCACTTTTCAGGAAGTCACATTCCCTAATAGTTTACATCGTATAGATGATTACGCTTTCGCATATTGTTATTTAAAAACAGAAAATTTTGGCAATCAATTACAATCAATTGGTCCTTATGCACTAGATATTAGTAATAAAGAAGCAATAGTTCTACCTGAAAGTTTAACCCATATTGGCGATTTTGGTATTAAAGTCTCAGTTTATAGCGAATACGAAAACGGAAAATATATTGGGACAGAGACTAATCCTTATCAAGTATTCTTTGGCAGTACTGATTATTCAATAACCTCAATTAATATCCATCCTTCAACAAAGATAGTGTTAAGTAGTGGGTTTTTTTGGAGTGAAATAACCTCCATAGTAATCCCTGCTAGTGTTACCTATGTTGAACCTAAGAGACTACGCTATTTAAATAATCTTACTTCAATTAGTGTAAATGAAGCTAATGTGATATATTATTCGCTAAATGATAATACTTTAATTGAAAAAGGTAGCGATCGGCTTGTTTTTAGTTTAAATGGCAATATTCCTGAGGGTATAAAAATCATCGGTCCATATGCTTTATCTAATAAAGATTTATCATTAGGTATTACAATTCCAGATTCAGTAGTAGAAATTGAAGAATATGCATTCTACTTTGTTGATGCTCCTGACACTCTTGTTATACCTGATAGTGTTACCAAGATTGGTAAAGGTGCTTTTAGTTACTGTATGGTAAAGTCATTAACAATTAGTAATAGTCTTAAAGTTATAGAAGAAGATGCTTTTAATCGTAACATGGGAGTAAATGTTCTTAATCTTCCAAGTTCAATTACAATGATTAAGAAAAACGCTTTTTATGATTGTACAAAAATACATACAATAAATTTTAATGCTAACCTTGTCTTTATTGATGAGTATGCATTTGGAAATACCTATGAATTAACGAGTATAACACTACCTGATAATCTTAAAGTAATTCATGATTTTGCTTTTTATTCCGCCTACCAAGTAGAGCAGCTAAACATTAATAAGAGACTTCGATATCTTTCAGGTTGTGCTTTCTATTTTGTTAATTTATACACAATTACTTGTGATCAAAAAATCCTAACTTTGATGCGCGCAATAACTGTAATGCCGTTATTGATAAAAAAACGAATACTCTAGTTTTAGCCTCTAACTTTCCAACAATTGATCCAAGTGTTGTTGCAATTGGAAGATGGGCCTTTGCCTCACGCTCAACTACTAGTGTCATCCTTCCTTCCCATATTGTTAGTATTGGAGAGGCTAGCTTTTATAATTGTGAATCATTAAAAACGGTAATAATTGAAGGTGCACTTAGAGAGATATCCGAGAGCTGTTTTGCTAGATGCAGACAATTAGAAAATATTACACTCCCAAGTACGATTACAAAAATAGGGCAATCTGCTTTTATGGGATGTAATTTTTTAGCAAATATTACAATTCCAAGTAATGTTACTGAAATACCGATAGCGTTTTTTAGAAATTGTAATAAGCTAGAAGAAGTTAGTTTTACAAGCTCAATTCGTTATATAAAACAAAATGCCTTTTATGGTTGCTCATCATAAGTTAGTATTGGCTCCTTATCTTCAATTAGAGAACTTGGCGCTTATGCTTTTAATGGTTGTAGTTCATTAGAACAAATTTTTCTTCCAACAACCTGCTCTAAAATGTATATAAATTGTTTTAAAGGCTGCATCAGCCTTCATATTTACTCTGAAGCAAGTGAATGGCCCTCAACTTGGTTTTCAAATGCAACCTTTAATCCAGACAATCGCCCAATTTATTGGTATAGCAAAACGCCAAACTATGACGGCACTCACTGGCGATATGTAAGCGGGGTTCCTACCATTTGGGCATAATAAAAAAATAAATTAAGGCGATAATCAAATCAAAGATTATCGCCTTTTTCTTTCCCTCTAATTTGACAAATATAATAAAGAGAAGCAGAATAAAGATGAGGAAAAAGAAAAGATGATGACATTTGAAGAAAAAATAAAAACATTTGAAAAATACCTAAAAGAAGCCAAAAATGTCGTGTTTTTTGGTGGAGCAGGTGTTAGCGTTCCTAGCGGTATTCCTGATTTTAGAAGTGCTACTGGTATTTATCATAGAAAAACCGGTACGCACTTTAGTGCAGAGAGAATAGTTTCTAATTCTTTCTTTTACTCTTATCCTGATCTTTTTGATGAATTTTATTACAAGAATATGGTTTATGTTGATGCTAAACCAAATAGCTGCCACCTTAAACTCGCTGAGCTTGAAAAACGCGGGAAACTTAAAGCAGTTGTTACACAAAATATTGATGGGCTACATCAATTAGCAGGTTCAAAAAATGTTTTTGAACTTCATGGTACGATTCATCGTAGTCATTGTATTAAATGTCATTCATTACATAATCTAGAAGAGACACTAAAAGAACCAAAAGGAAAATGTAAGAAGTGCGGTGCCCATCTTAAACCTGATGTCGTTCTTTTTGAAGAACCACTTGATAATGTAACAATCATTGGTGCAATTAATGCTCTTTCGCATGCTGATACACTAATTGTAGGAGGAACAAGTCTAGTTGTTCAACCAGCGGCCTCTTTTATATATCACTTTAAAGGGAAACGTTTAATTGTCGTAAATAAGACCCCAATTGATAGCCTGCTTTTTCATACTAAGGAGACACTAATCTTTGTTGATGATATTGAGCGGTTCTTTAAAGCACTTAACTTAGATGATATTTAAAAGAAAAGAACGCTTGTAATCAAGCGTTCTTTTAATAATATCATGTATAATTACTTTTTCTTTAGCTTGTATTTTTTGTTTAGGACAAAGTATGCTGCGACTGCTCCAACACCTAAGATTGTAATCGCGGCAGGAGCAAGAGAGGAACCATCTTTACTAATACTTATATTTTATAAGGAAGTTAAGTTATTAGCAGACATTAATGGGGCATTTTGTCCGTTAAGGAGATAATCGGTAAAGCCATGAGTTTGGTGACCTGCTTCATGTTTTGCACGAATAATAATATATCGCGCACGCATATCAGCAATGGTTGGATCTGTGCTTGTAAAGATTTCATCGCGGACAACCGCAGGTAAGTAACTATACTCAGTACGAAGGGTATCCCAGTCAACACTATTTGTGTTGTCTGTACAACATGCACTTGTCATCGAGCGGAATAAATTCGCATAGGCAAGAGCGATATCAGGGATATCTTCTGCAACGATATCAGCGTTTTCTAGACCAACAACGACAGTATAAGAAGTTGTTAAGCCGGTTTTATTATCAGTAATTAAGACAACATGAGGTCCAAGAACTGATGTATCAACTGTTGAGATTGTCATGTCGTTAGTAACTTCTGGTAGACTAACGCCATTACTATATGTACGTTGGACAATAAGTCCTTGGTATGTAAATTCACTTCCATAGGGAAGATAGATAGGATGAGCAGAATCACTAGAAACACTAATACTAGTAGGTTGATAATTAACATGAATATTAATTTCATCGTAGTATTGTTGTTGTTTTGTAATTTTTGCTCTAATTGTAGCGGTGCCTTGAGCAACGCCGTTAATCGTACCAGTAGCGGTACAACTAACAATACTTGCATTAGTAGTTGACCAACTAAGTGCATCAACAACACGACCTTCGTTATGGTTAAGCGGCATAATTGCAGCGCTTAAAGTCATTGATTGACCAATGTTAATAAATAATTCAACTGGTTCAGTAATTTTAACGCCTACTGGTTCGTTTGATTTATAGTTTTGAGTTTGTTTGCCGTTAGAAGTAATAACAATATCAGTCATGATTACTGGTTCAAGCGAATTAAAATAGAACGAATAACTAATCTCATCACTAACGGCAGTTGGAGTAACATGGCGAACGGAAGTCCCACTTGTAATAAGAACATCATTATTTAGACCTTTAGTCCAAGTGATACCCCCATCAGTACTATAGGCAACATTACCGTAAACTGGTGAAGTCGCACTAACATTACCAAGCCTAAAAACAATACAGCTTGATTCCATGAATTGGAAGTTAAGCATAGTCATAATTCCAATGTAATGGTTTATTTTTTGGAATGGTTTTAGGCCGTTAAAAGCACCGGTAGCATTTAGTTTATCTTTATATGCGACTGGCGCACCAAAATAGAACTTCCCGCCCGTTATAGCAGCCCCGTTAAACAACCAATGGTTTTTCCCGGCATTACCACCAGAGACGATGTTTTTAGCACTATGAGGTGAATTTGCATAAGTTTCATCACCAAAGTTTTTAGTTGTTTGACGAATGCCAAAGTTATTTAGGCTTTCGTTATAACATTGATTTTTAGCTACAACGGTTTCAACTTCAAAAGAAGTAGAAACACTTGGGAAGTCAGTAGAAGTAACGGTAACAGTATGGAAACCAACGGTGTTAAAACTTGTCGCACTTACAGTGTAATTAGTGTAATTGGGATTTACCGTTCCATCGCTAAAATGAGCTTTAACGACCATTCCTGCAGTACTTATTGTTTCATTTAAATGATACGTTGTACGCGTGGGTAATTTAGTTAAAGATAAGGTTGCAATTGAGGGATTAGCACGGTAAATGTGAATATTTGTAATGTAGGTTGAAGGAACTAGGGCAAAACGCTTATTTTGGTTTTCAAAGTTAACATGGTGAGTATTTAACTCTGGATTAACAGTTGAAAGGGTTGCAAGATTTTGCTTATCAATTGAAACATTCCAAGTACTAGTTTCTGTTTGGAAGGTTTCTGTAGTAATTTCTTTAGTATTTAAATTAACTGAAAGGAAGTCGTTATTTTCATCCATAAATGAGAATGTACCTTCACTATGTTTAATAACGGTGTATGTTTGAACACTATTAATAGGATAAGTAAGAGTAGTGTAGTCAACAACTATTGGTAAACCTTTTTTATCAAGTGGTTTATCAGTGGTTAGGGTATCATCAAGAGTTTGGTTAACAAAAAACACTTCATCACCACTTACTAGATCATTTTTAGAAGTAATAATATCAGCAAAGCGATATGTATCTTTAACAATATTATTCGTTGATTTCGGTCTAGCAATAGTAGCAAAAAAAGTAAGACTGAAAACAGCTAGTAATGCACCAGCGGTTAATTTAACTAAATTCTTTCCTTTTTTATCAATTTCATCTTATGTTTTCCTAGTTTATTTATATGTATTTTGATTAGTATGTTTTCGTTAACATAATTTCAAGAACATATTAAGATGCAATACCATATATAAATATATGTGTCAATAATATCTTGAAAAAACTTTTATTATTTTTTAGAATGTGATTGTATGGTACTTTTTTCAAGGATAAAAAAATGAAACATAACACATGTTATATTTTAGAACGAGAATTTTTACTAAAATTATCACCCTTTAAAAACCAAAAAAGAGCTAAATTCAATGCCTCATTAATCAAAGGTGATTTAAAGGTACTTGGTGTTGAAATAAAGTGGCTTAGAAAAATCGTCAATTCCCTAAGTGAAAGTGAAAGAAAAAGCTTACTTTCAATTTCTAAATTTAGCTATCACGAAACCGAAAAAATGAAAGCTATTTTAATTAATAAAATTAAGCCTTATTCAAAAAGGCTTGATTGTTTAAGGGATTTCTTACCTACAATTCGTGATTGGGCAATTTGTGATACTTGCATTAGCGATAATAAAGAAGCAAAAAAGCACAAAGAAGAAACACTAGCTTTTCTTTTGTCTTTTAAAGATAGAAAAGAAGAATTTATACAGCGCTATGTCGTTCTAATGTATGCAATTTACTTAGCTCCTGATCATCTTGATGAGTATTTTACTTACTTAGTTAACACCGAGTTTAATGGTTACTACGCTAAGATGGGAGTAGCATGGGCACTTTCTATTCTTTTAATAAGTGAGCAAGATAAAACACTTACTCTACTAAAAGAGAAAAAACTAGATCCTTGGATTCAAAATAAAGCTATTCAAAAAGCAAGAGAATCGTATCGAATTAGCAAAGAATTAAAAGAAGTTCTCCTAGAACTTAGAATAAAATAAACATTTTTTCAAAAAAAACAGTGTTTTTTTGCTAGAACACTTTATTTTTGCCCCTAAAATAAGTAGAATATATAAGAACACCTATAAATAGGTAATAGAAGGAGATAATACATGGGACGAACGATTATTATCGCAGGGGATTTGGCCTCAGGAAAATCACTATTAGCGAAACGTCTTTCCACTCATTTTAAAATTCCCCATTTTAATAAAGAACGTTTTAAAGAAATCCTTGGTGACATAATCCCTTTTGAAGAAATTGATGAAAATAAAAACTTATCTAAGTCTGCTCTTGATTTATTAATTCATATTAACTCAAGAAATTGTCGTGTCGGAGGCAATGTCATCTTAGAAGCAAATTTTCATAAAGAAGAACTTAAACAAATAAAACGCGACTGCGCTTTTTATAAGCAAGATGTCGTTTTATTATATCTCACAGGCGATATTGAAACGCTCTATGAGCGCTTTCTTGAAAGAGAAAGGCAACACCGTCACCCAGTCCACCTAACTAGAGCACTTAGAACTATTGATGAGTTTGAACGCTATGTTTATAAGTGGCGAAACGAGGAAGAAGTTATGCCTCGCGTTTATATTGATGTTACAGGCTGTGATCCAATGGTTGTATATGCTAAAGCCATTGAAGCCTTAGATAAAATTGATTAAGAAAAAATGAAATAGAAAGAGAATAAAAATATGTCAATTGAAAAAGTTAAAAAAACAAGAAACATTCTCTTCCTTGGCCACCAAGGAAGTGGAAAAACAAGTTTAGTCGAAAGTTTAGTTAGTTTTATTAACAAAACTCCTAAAGGGTCGATTGAAAGAAAAAACACTGTTAGTGACTATACTAACGAAGAAAAAAATCGCTTAAGTTCATGTAGCTTATCAGTTCTAACCACTGAATATAAAGGACATCAACTAACATTTTTAGATGCTCCAGGTAACGATAACTTTGTTAGCGATATTATTAGTGTTCTAGATATGATTAAAGGCGCAGTTTTAGTCATCGATGCCCAACGAGGCATCGAAGTAGGAACTGTAAAACACTATAATCTTCTTAAAGAACACGGAGTTCCCACGCTAATTTATCTAAATAAAATGGATAAAGAAGACATAAACTTTAATGCCCTTTTAGATGAAATTAGCACCGAACTTGGCCCAGAAGCCGTACCATTTGTATATCCACTTGGAAAAGTTGAAGGATTTGATGGCTTTATTAATGTTATTAACTTAAAAGCCCTCAAATTTGAAAAAAATAAAATGGTTGAAGCTGAAGTTCATGATGACAAAATGGATAAAGTTACTGAATTAAATAATGTATTAGCAGAAAAAGTCGCTCTTACAAGTGATGAACTGCTTGAAAAGTTCTTTGAAGGAACCCCATTAACTAAAGATGAAATCCGCAAGGGACTTCATACTGCAATTATTAGCGGTGAACTTAAACCAATTTTAGTTGGCTCTATTAAAAACGATATTGCAGTTGAAACTGTTTTAGAAATGCTTATTAACTACATTCCTGATCCAACAACCTTAAAACCATACAAAGGAAAAGATGAAGCTGGTAAAGAAGTAACAAGAAAGACTGATCCTAATGAACCATTTAGTGCTTATGTTTTTAAAACAATGTTTGACCAATATAAAGGCGTTATTAATGTCATAAAAGTTTGTAGCGGTACACTTCGAGTTGGTGATGATATTTATGTTCCAAGCTCACAAAGTAAACAACGCGTTGGCCAAATGTTTTCACTTTTTGGTGAAAGAATGGATAGTATTACCGAAGCATTTGCAGGTCAAATCGTTGCAATTACAAAATTAGACGATGTCTATACTGGTGATACGCTTTGTGATGTTAAGCAAGTTACTATTTATGCGCCTGCTAAACTTCCAACTCCTGTTTACTATAAGGCTCTTAAACCTAAAAACCCACGAGACGAAGAAAAACTCTTTAGTTCTCTTACTAAACTAAAAGCAGAAGATCCAGTCCTTGATGTCACTCGTAATGTTGAAACAAAACAGCTTCTAATAGGTGGCTTAAGTGATTCACACCTAGCTTTTATTCTAGAAAAGATTAACAATATATTCTCAATTGATGTTGATACCTTTGCACCTAAAATTGCATATCGCGAAACAATTAAAGGTACAACGACTGCTCCAGGTCGCTATATTAAGCAAAGTGGTGGTAGCGGCTTCTATGGCGTTGTTGAAATGCGCTTTGAACCAAGTGGCAGTGATGAAAACGTTTTTGCTGAAGAAGTTTTCGGCGGTGCTGTCCCTAAAAACTATTTCCCTGCTGTTGAAAAAGGCTTTAGAGAATCAGTTCAACAAGGTCAACTTGCAGGCTTCCCAGTTGTAGGAATGAAAGCTGTCTTAACAGACGGAAAATATCACTCGGTTGATAGTAACGAACAAGCTTTTAGAATGGCGGCAATTCTTGCTTACCGCGAAGCTTATATGAAATGTAAACCAACACTTCTAGAACCAGTTATGAAGTTAACAATTTATGCTCATAACGAATTTACTGGTAACATCATGAACGATCTTAATCAACGTCGTGCCCGCGTTCAAAGCATTGATGAAAGAGCTAATCATATGCAAGAAATCGTTGCTTTAGTTCCAGAAGCAGAAACGCTTGAATATGCTTCAACGCTTCGCGTTTTAAGTCAAGGAAGTGCTACTTTTGATCGTGAATTTGATTCGTATCAAGAAGTACCTTCATATTTAATTGATGGAATTATTAAAACTGATTCTCGCTTAGACAATAAAGACGCTAAATAAAAAGAAAATACTTTGTATTTTATGTTAAAATAAGGACGAGGTAATTAAAATGAGTGAAAAATTCAAAATTAAGCTTAGTGAAAAAGCAAAAGTTATTTTAAAGAATGTTTGGGTTCCTGCCCTTTCTGTTTTCCTTTTACTTCTTGGCATTATTTTCCGTTTTGCCTTACCAGAAAACGTTCGAATTGGCGCAGCCTTTATTTTCTTTGTTATTACGATGATTGTAAGTTTACTTGCCCTTCTTCAACAAACAAGGAAGAACTTATATCAAAGACTATTACTAGCAGCACTTGTAATCACGGTAGTTTTACTTGTCTTTCAAATGATTAATGTTCTTGACTTAGGAGCAGATGCTACTACATTAAAGGTTGCACTTGAATATGTATTTCTTGCTCTTTTTAGTTTAACTGTTGTAGGTGTCGCTGTTTACTCAACTATTATTGGCATCATGCTAGAAGATGCAATTGAACCAGTCGAAGATTAATAGAAAAAATACTTATAACAAAAAAAGCCAATTTATTGGCTTTTTTTGTTTCCTTTGACTTTTTTTATATTCTTAAGTTAAAATGAATTTGTATAAAATAGCAAAGGAAAATAATGTTATGAACCTTTTTAAAACTTTTAAAGGCGATAAAGTACCGCTTTTAACAAAGATTGTTTATCCCTTTACTGGTATAGGTCGAGATGCCTCTTATACATTAGTGGCACTTTTTTTAATGACCTATGTCCAGTTTACTCTTGGAGGAGAGGGGGGATATGAGTCAAAAATGGCAGTCATTATTGCGATTATGTTTGTCTCTAGGATTTGGGATGGTGTTAATGATCCAATGATAGGAATGCTAATTGAGAATACTCATTGGAAGATGGGTAAATATAAACCCTGGATTTTAATAGGAGCGGTAACTAACTCAATTGTTCTAGCTCTTATGTTTAGTGTACGGGCGACTGGCTGGTGGTTTGTTGCCTTATTTGCAGTGTTCTATCTTCTTTGGGAGATTACTTTTACCTTTAATGATATTGCCTATTGGAGTATGCTACCTTCTTTATCAAAAGAAGAAAAAACAAGAAACCAACTTACAACGATGGTTGCAGTTGCTGCCAGTATTGGTGCTTTTACCGTTGGTGGCTTAGTTCCAATGATTTTTCCAGGTAACGCAATTGCAAATTTCCGCTGGATCGGGATTGTTGTAGCAGCGGTATTTTTACTTTGTCAGCTCTTACTTGTCTTTACTTGTAAAGAAAAAGAGCGAACAGAAGTTGAACGAGAAGAAAAAATCACTCTAAAAGAAATGTTTGTTGTTGTTTGGAAAAATAAACAACTTTGGTGGATGATGATTATTATTGTTCTCTATTACTTAGGTAGTGCACTTCTTAATGCCTTTGGCCTAAACTATTTCTATTTTGCCTATGGATATGGTGAAGGCGGACTAAAAATGTTTTATTTTACAGTTGCCTATGCGCTTGGAACAATCGTAGCACAGGCAACATACCCGCTTTTTGCAAATAAAATGACGCGTTCTCAAATTTTGAGTGCGACATTTATTACAATGATGGTAGGCTATGCTTCGATCTTTGTTTATGGTTTACTTCATGCTTTAGGTGTAACTGAGGCACCGAATATTTGGGTGATGTGCGTGATTGGTGTTCTAGTATTTGCTGCGCAAGGCTTATTTTATATGGCGCTACTCGTTATGGCGACTAACACCATCGAATATAACGAATGGAAAACAGGCGAAAGAAAAGAAAGTATTATCTTTAGTGCGCGTCCATTTGCCGCGAAAATTAGTAGTAGTTTCCAAACGCTTTTTGTCTACATCATTCTTTTAGCAGGTGGGATTTACGCAATTACAAATCAAATTAGTCAAGTAGAAATTGATAAAGAACTTCAAGGACTAACGCAAGAGCAAACAGTTGCACTAGCCCAGTCTGCAATTGATGGAGCAACTAATCTTCCTGGCGTTTTAATTTCGCTTCTTGTTGGAATGACTGTAATTCCTGTAATTTTATTTATTGCTTCTTTTATCTTAATTAGAAAAAAATACAAGATTGATGAAAAAGTCTATAAGAAACTTTGTGATGATATTGATGCTGGTAATGTCGGTATGCATAATGATCTAGATGCTCTTGTTGCCTCTTTAGAAACGCAAAAGAAAGAAGAAGTAAAAACCGTTTAAAGGTAATTAAAAATAACAAAAACACCAGCAAAATGCTGGTGTTTTTGTTATTTTAAGCCTCTTTATTCGCGGTTAATTGGGCGAATAAAGACGTCAAGACCTTCATTTCGTTTCTCAAAGCCATTCTTTAAGAAGAACTGAAGTGCCTTACCTTTAAAGCCGTAGTTACGGGGGTCAAAGCCTGGATATTTACGAACAAGCGTATTGTTTGTATTACTCCAATAGGCCCAGCCATCATCATCAAGAGCATTTTCTGCAATTATATTTGAAAGAACTTCAATTAGGTCATCAAGTGGGATGATGCTGTCATCATCATTTTTACTTGATTTGGTTTTGAGTTTCTTTGTTTTGTCACGCATTTTCTTAATTTTGTCTAGATAGACAAAAACTTCAACTGAATTTACGAGGCTAGTTGGTGTTTTACTTTCACCCATTCCGATAACAAATAAATTGTTTTCGCGAAGGCGTGAAACTAAGCGCGTAAAGTCGCTGTCGCTACTTACGATGACAAAACCGTCGACATTGCCAAGGTATAGAATATCCATTGCTTCTATAACGAGGGAAAAATCACTTGTTGATTTACCACTTACTACACTGTATTGTTGCCGTTGGTCGAGATTGTATTTAATACATTGATTGCGCCATTTATTAAGGGCTGTACTACTCCAATCGCCATATATCCGTTTATATGATAATGTACCGTATTTGTTTGCTTCATCGTAAATTATTGATATATAATCTGGCGATATATTTTCGGCATCAATTAGTAGAGCAAGATGTTTTTCTGCCATTACTTTCCTCCTTTCTTTGTAACGTTAATAGTAAAAGTATACTCCTTATTATCGATATTTACACAAACTTTGCCTTTACCAGTCTTATTTAGACTGTGGATATAAAGAGTAATAGCACCTCCGTGAAGACTATGAAGTGCGCCTCCACTTACTCGAAGCGGTCCTTCAGTACTTACTTTTAAGGGCGTAAAGTCATAAGGAACTCGCATCTTGGAGTTATCAACTTTTACAATCGTTAGTTTTGTTGTGTCATATGTTATATCGTTAATTAAAGTATCTTTATCTAAATTAAATTCGTAGTCATATGTTTTTGAGGCACTTAAAGTGCGTTCACCGATTTTTTCGCCGTTTTTGTTGTAGGCAACAAAGCGGTAATAACTAGCTTCCGATCCCCAAGAAGCAATATTTTCATTCCAAAGGACAACTAAATCATCGTATTTTAATTTAAAGCGCTTCATGCATAAGCCTAAATAAATTAAATAGCGCTTTGGAATATTTGTTAGGCCATTAATCGCTCCATAATTAAAGATTTTCCCTAACTTGTTTTCTGTTCGCTTTTTAATTTTTGGGTAGCGATACAAAAAGTTTTCACGGATAAAATAGTCGATTCTAAATGGAGGATGTGGAAGATGAGGAAAATTCTTTGTATCTGGATAGAAACGACGAATTAAGTGTTTGCCTAAATAAAGCTCTAAGTAGGCGGCATTACTCGCTACATAAAATGGAGTTAGTTTAGCTTCTGCAATATCACCTATATTAAAACTAAATGCAGGTTCAATAATTAATTCACTAGCATTTTGGACTCTATAAAAGTGACTTGCAAGTTTAGGTAGGCGATAACTATCTAAAATACCGTGATAGCAAATATGATCTCCGCTACCAAATTGGTAGTGGGTATAGTAGTCGTGCATACACCAAGGTGAAATACCTACGATATTATCATGTTCTAAGGTGTCATTTAGAACGCGGAGATGACGATGAATATGTGAATCTTGATGTATAGGTTTATCACTAACTTTTGTAGAGAACATATGGCCGTTACATTCGCTAATAAAGTATGGTTTTTTAGTTTTGGTGATTTTGCTTTTCTTATCAACACCTTTATTTGTTCCATTATGTGAAAAATCGTTATAAGAATACATGTCTTCTAAATCGTTTGATTTTGCAAAATTACGAGTTCCTGAAGTTGGACGGCTTTGATCAAGAGATTTAGCTAGTTTTTGAGTTGCGATGTAAAGTTCATCATCGTCAGGACTTTCGTTAATACGTGTTGACCAAATTATAACTGATGGATGGTTAAAATCGCGTTTAATCATTCGTTCAACATTATCCAAATGTTTGTCTCGCCATTCTTTCTTTTTGCTAATGTGCTGCCATCCTGGAGTTTCAACCATAACTAAAAGACCAAGTTCATCACACGCATTAAGGAAATGTTTGCTTTGCGGATAATGTGACATTCTAACAAAATTAACACCTAAATCTTTAAGAATTTTAACATCATCATATTGAAGATATTTTGTTGCTGCACCACCAATGTGTGGGTATGTTTCATGGCGGTTTAGTCCAATTAAGCGCAGTTTTGCACCGTTTAAGTATAAATGTTCGCCTATTGCTTCAATTGTTCTAAAGCCAAAAATGTATTGTTTATTTAAAGCAGAACTTTCGCTATCAATACAAGCAATTACTTTATATAGATGAGGATTATCTGGTGACCATGGCGTAATATTTTCTACTCGACCTTTGTTACCAGCAATGCTTGTTATAGTTTTATTAGTTGCTAAATCGACTATTTCATAATAAATAGTGTATCGTTCATTTTGTTTATTAATTAATATTGGTTCAAAAGAAATTTCACCAGTATGTTTTGCTACAATACGTAGATCAACTAAATCGAATTCATCATAGTAAAGAATTGATACTTCCCGATATATACCTGCAAAAGAAAGATAATCAACTACTCCACCCCAAGGTGGCATGTTTGGGTCTTCAGTTCCATCAACGATTACTTCTAATGTATTGCCCTTAGCTTTTAAATGTTTTGTGATATCAACTTCAAAAGGTAGGTAACCATAATTGAACTTACCTAAGTAAACGCCATTTAATGTAATTTCACAACTTACCATTACGCCTTCAAAGCGTAAAACTGATTTTAGAGTCTCTAACTCATCTTTTGGTTTAGAGCTATCAAAAGTAAGGCGATAAATACCTTTTTTTTGATAGACTTTTTCACTGAATGAAGAAAACGGCGTCTCAACTAAAGTATGAGGAATATCGATTTCTTGAAATTTCTGATTTTCATCTGCTAGTTTAAATAACCAGCCAAAGTTTAAATGTTGTTTCATCATGTAGATTATAGCATGTTTCACTTGTGTGAATAATGGAAAATGAAACATTATTTTGTTAAAATTATTCTAGAGAGGTAAATAATATGAAACAATCAATCACCGAACGTTTTTTTCATCTCCAAACAAAAAACGCTTCTTATATAATGTATGTAAATGATTTTGGTCATCTAGAACATCTTTATTTTGGATCTAAAGTAGCTTTTAAAGACAAAATTAGTAAAAGTGACATTGATAATTTTAGAAAACCTTTAACAACTTCACGAGGTACAACTGTTACTTATGATGAAAAAAAAGATTCTTTTTACAGCCTTGATTGGGCTAATTTTGAGTTAGGAACAGTTGGAAAAGGTGATTTCCGTAGCCCAAGTTTACTTTTAAAAAGTAAAAACGGACATGTAAGCGATTTTGTTTTTGAAAGTGTATCTATTGAAATGCCTAATTTAAAAAATGAGCCGCTACCATATCCTGCTAATCCTGATAGTGCTCTTACTATAACAATGAAGGATAAAATTAGTGGAGCTGCGATTCATTTACGCTATCTAATTTACGTAGAAAGTGATGTTATCGCTCGTGACATCGTAATTGAAAACGGCCCATATATTCTTGAAAAAGCTCTTAGTTTTAACATTGATTTTCCGCAACATAAATATCAACTCTTTTCAACTTATGGCGCATGGGTAAGTGAGGCTCACTTAGCAAAACAAACATTGATGCCAGGTGTTTTTAGTGTTAAAACACAAGCTGGCCCCTCTAGTAATAGACATAATCCACTTACAATTTTAAAAGTTGGAGAAGGTGATTTAGATCACGGACTCTATTATGGCTTTAATTTACTTTATAGTGGCCCATTTGAAATGAATTTTGAAACAACGCCTGATAATCGCTTAAGAGTTAATGGCGGAATTAACTCAACGATGTTTAGTGCTGATATGAGTGAAAGAAAAGAACCATTTGTGACACCTTGGGTTGTAATAACGTTTACCAAAAGGGGGCAAAATGGTATTGCCCAAAATTTTCACAATTTCGTGAATAATCATATTATTCGCGGAGATTACAAGAAAAAAGCACGACCAGTTTTAATTAATAACTGGGAAGGAACATACTTTAATTTTAATGAACGAAAAATTAAAGCAATGATAAACAAAGCTTCTAAATTAGGCTTTGAACTTTTTGTACTTGATGATGGTTGGTTTACTAATCGTGATAATGATTTGGGTGGTTTAGGAAATTATGAGGTTAATCTAAAAAAACTACCGAATGGGCTTGATGGTCTTGCTGATTATACCAATAAAAAAGGAATGATGTTTGGTTTATGGTTTGAACCTGAGATGGTGAGTGAAGATAGTGATTTATTTAGAGCAATGCCTCATTGGGCAATTCAAATAGAAAATGTTGAACCATCAAGAAGTAGACACCAATTAGCTCTAGATTTAACAAAAAAAGAAGTACAGGATTACATTATTCAAAATGTTCAGCATACCTTAGATAGCGCCAATATTGGCTATGTTAAATGGGATTATAATCGACCACTTAGCGATTTCGGGTGTAGTTTAAAAGATGCTGGGACATATTTCTATGATTATACGCTTGGTCTTTATAGAATTTTAAAAATTTTAACCGAAAAGAATCCTCATATTTTATGGGAAGGTTGTGCAAGTGGCGGAAACCGTTTTGATTTAGGTGTACTTTGTTATTTCGCACAAATTTGGGCAAGTGACTGTAGCGACGCTATTGAAAGAGTAAGAATCCAATCAACTTTAGCACTAGGCTATCCTTTGTCTACAATAGGTGCTCATGTTAGTCACTCTCCGAATCAACAAACGCTTCGAGAAGCATCACTTGCAACAAGGTTTTCGATGGCTTTGCTTGGTACACTAGGATATGAACTAGATATTACTAAATTAACACCGATTGAAGTAAAAGAAATAAAGGAGCAAATCAAGTTTTATAAACGGCATCGTGAACTTATTTTAGGTGGTAATTATTATGAACTTAAAATAGACTCATTTTATAATAAACGCGGTTTTTGCATTGTTAACGCTGCAAAAACGGCTTCAATCGTTGTGATTGTAAATCTTTTTGGTAGTGTAATGCCTCGTAGCTTCTTAATGCCGCAATTGCCACTTCTTTGTGACAAACATTATAAAATAACGAGTAATAAACAGTATACACATCTATCAAGATTTGATGCGTTACTTAAGTTTGTTTTACCCTCATTTATTAAATACGATGGACCAACTATTCGATTTTTAAATAAAAGAAAGACAGCAGAAGATCTTGTAAAATTACCAGTTATTGAAAATTACGAAGTGGATGGAACACTACTTTGTGATGGTAAGCTAGCTCTCTATCACGAGTGGTGTGGTACTGGAGTTAGTGAACAAACTAAAATCCTTGGTGATTTTGGTGGGGTCTATTACTATATTGAAGCTATTGAGTAAATCTTTACTCAACTGAAAAAGGATACTTCTTTATTAAAGAAGCAAAATGTTTTACAATATTAAGGACTATTGAGAAAGTAGGTAAACATTATGTTAGATATTATCGTTGAAAAATTAATTATATATGCCCAAAATCGTTTAGGTCTCGCTGATGAAGATGTTTTTTATTTGCGAAACATTCTCTTATTTAATTTACGGTTAGAACGTCCTTACAAAGGACCACTTAATGTTAGCGAAATAAAGGCTATGAAAACACCTGATTCACTTTTAAATGAATTAAGAGAACAATTAAAAGACAAACCTTTTATTGAAAATTGGCGAATCGAAGGTTTTGTAACTGAAATAATGGGACATTTAACTCCGATTCCAAGTGCAGTTACTGAAAAATTTAAAAAACTTTATAAAAAGAACAAAGTTGCAGCGACTGATTATTTATATGACTTAAGTATCGCTAATAATTACATACAAAAAACGAAAATCGAACAAAATGTTCAATGGAGAGCCGATTTTGAAGATGGTAATTATCTAGACATAACAATAAATTTAGCTAAACCAGAAAAAGATAATAAAGAAATTGCCCAAAGTTTAATCAAAAAAGACGAAGTAGATGAATATCCAAGTTGTCCACTTTGTATTGAAAATGTTGGTTATGGCGGATCTTATAAAATTCCACCACGCGAAAATTTACGCGTTATTCCTCTTAAACTTGATGGTGAAAATTGGTTCGTGCAATATTCTCCATATGTGTATTACGATAAACATTGTATTGTTATTTTTGAAGAACATGTACCAATGACTATTACACCACGTACTTATTCAAAATTACTTGCATTTGTTGATCAATTCCCTCATTTCTTCGTTGGATCAAATAGCGATTTACCAATTGTTGGTGGCTCAATTTTAAGTCACGAACACTTCCAAGGTGGTGCAGCTACATTCCCGCTTTTTGAAGCAAAACGTCGTAATTTAGTTAAATCTAGACACGATAAACGTGTTGAATTATCTATTGTTGATTGGTATAACACCGTTGTTATGTTAAAGAGTAGAGATAAAAAACGCATGATTGAAACAGCTTCAAAAATTACAGAAGAATGGATTAATTATAGTAATCCAGAACTAGATATTGAAGCATATACAGGTGATACTCGTCATAACACGGTAACGCCTATTGTAAGAAAACAAGGTAGCATGTATACGATGTATCTTATTTTAAGAAACAATCGTACCAACGAACAATATCCCGATGGTATTTTCCATGCTCACCCTGAATATCACAACATCAAAAAAGAGGGTATTGGCTTAATTGAAGCGATGGGAATGTTTATTTTACCTGCTAGACTTAAACGCCAATTCACTTTGATTGAAGATGCCTTTACAAATAATAAAGATTTAGAAAATCTCTTAAAAGAAAATGAAGATCTTAAAGTTCACGAACAACTCATTAAACATTTAGAAGAAATTAAGAAAAATAGTAAAGAAAAAGTTAATTACCATGAAGAAATTACTAAATACGTTAACGAAGTTTGCCGCAATATTTTATTAAATACGGCTGTATTTAAAAACGATAAAGATAGTCAACAAGCACTAAATACGATGCTAAGAAATATTAAGTATTAATTATGAATGAAAAACAAAACTTTAAAAAAGTAATAGTAGGATTTAAAAATAATTTAAAAAGTGAACCTTCACATCTTTTTGTTTCTCCAGGTCGGGTAGAATTTATTGGTAATCATACCGATCACCAAGGAGGCAGAACTCTTTCTTTTGCAATTAATCGCTATATTTTTGCAGCGATTAGTTTAAGAGATGATAAACAAGTTCGAATTTTTAGTCATAATTACCGCAAACCTATTATTGTTGATTTAAATGATTTAACAAAAAAAGAAGATGAATTAGGTAAATCGGCTGCTTTAATAAGAGGAGTTGCGGCTTATTTTGATAAATTTGGTTATAAATTTGGTGGCTTTGATGCTTTTACTTTTTCAACAATTCCAGCAGGGATGGGACTATCAAGTAGTGCGGCATTTGAAGTCTTAATTGCTACTATTTTTAATGAAATGTATAACGAAAAAACAATTAATGAATTAGAAATAGCTAAAGCTTCTCGTTATTCTGAAATGGAATATTTTGGTAAACCTTGTGGTTTGTTAGACCAAATTACTGTTAGTTATGGTGAATTAGTTAACTGTGATTTTTCTAAAGAAATGCCTATAAAGGAAGTTATGTCAGCTACCTTATTGGATCATTTCGACTTTTTCATTGTTGACACAGGAAAAAGCCACAGTAAGTTAACTCATCATTATAAAGACATTTTAGATGAAATGGAAATGGTATCAAATGCATATGGAAAGAAATTTCTAAGTGAGGTTGATGAAAAACAATTTAAAGCTGATTTTGCAGATTTAACCTTGAAATTGCCACAAAGAGCTATTAACAGAGCACTACATTATTTTGATGAAAATAATCGTGTTGATGAGTTAGTAAAATATTTGAAAGTTAGTAATGATCAAGAAATTTTAAGAATCGTAGGTGAAAGTGGAGAATCAAGTAATACACTTTTAGAAAACATGACCTATGAAGGTGATAATAGAAAACTACTTCAAAAAACTTATTATAGAATTAAAAGACAATTCCCTAAAGCGGCAGTAAGAGTTCATGGCGGTGGGTTTGCAGGAACTCTATTAGTTATAAGTCCAAAAACATCTAGAATTAAAATTAATCTTCAAACTTTTTGTCGTTTTATGCCAAACCTACGTTTATTAAATATCTTGCCGGCTTCTATGAAACCTGGCGAAGTAAAATAATTAAATTGTATTTTTTAAGTAATTATTACTTAAATGTGGTACTATAGTTCCATGGAACGCGAAACTTTAATTAACACACTTAAGCTATCCCTTACAGGTAATCGACCAGAAGATCGAGAAAAGGTTTTTCAATTTGCTGAAAATGTTGATTTTGATGATCAAAATAGTGAACTTCTTTCATATTTGCGATTCGCTTATGCCTATATTCCAAGCTCGTTAAAAGATGTTGATAAGGCCGAATTTGAACGACACGAACACCTTTCAATCAAAGTCATTCTAAATATCGCAAATTTACTTGAAGAAATTCCTCTTGTTCGTCGTCTTGATTTACTCTCCTATATTATTGAATATGTTGAATCAAGAGATCCAAGAATTAAGGTTACTGATACTGCAATTTTTGATTTTTCAACATACTTTGAACGCGTTCTTTTTGAATCAATTTCTAATGTACCAACTGAGATTAATGAAGCGATTTATCCATATGCACATATTTATTTGACTTTCGGAGATAAACTTGCGGAATTTGGCGATAGTCGCGGTGCAATAGAAGCTTACGCAAAAGCAAATAGATGGAACCCAATTTCAACGGCAATATTACAACGACTTTGTGGTTATTTTTACCATATAAAAGATTCTGCGGAATTAAAACGTATTGCAACTTGGATGCTTAAGATTTCTTTTGAAGGAAGAGATATTGCTACTGCAATGCAATTTATTGGTTATGCTCTTTACTTAGATGGAAAATTTGAACAAGCTTATGCCTACTATTTTGTTTCGCTTAAATACTCTGATGTAAAATCAAAGGGGCTAAACGAAGAAATTAGTGCGATATTAACTGCACTTGGAAAAGATGAACCATATAACTTAACAAATAGACAAGTTAAAGATCTTTTCCTTGGACAAAAAGAAACTCCGACAACGAATCCTCTTATTTTCTCGGTTTTACGAAAATATATTATTGAGAACTTTAATGAAGAAGATTATACAGAAGTAATTGAATATGCTCCTGATTATTTACTTGTAAATAGTTGGGACAAGAAGATAAATAGCATTTTTGAACAGTCTAAAAAACTATTGAACTAAGCACATCGAAAGAAAGGAAGATATGAACCCTTTTAAACACAATCTTAACATTCCTATTGAAGTAAGTGCGTGTTTTCTATTCAGTGCTTTTTCTTTTGATAACAAGAAAATAAACATATATAAAGAATGGTTAGAGGTACTTTCAAAAATTGAAGGTGTTGATGAATTCATTAACAACATCTCTACCTTAATTAAAATCTATAATAAAGATTCATCGCTTGTTAGTTTTGAGACAAAAAATGCTCTAGAAGAATATCTAGAAACAAAAGAGATTAATGGTAGAAAAGGTGATATGGCAAATAGTGCCGATGGTTTTATTCATTTGCTCTTTTATTCGTTCTTTTTATATGCAAAACGCGGCATTTTCGCACTGGATAATCCAAAAACCTATGAAGAAATTAACAAAATAACAAGTATTACTCATCTAAATAAACGAGTAAAAATTGCAAATACACTTTTTGTTGGTGTTATAGTTGCTCTTTTAATAAAAAGAGCTGAAAATTTTGGAAAACCGCTAACCCATAAAGCGGTTTCTGAAGCTATTGATTACGCAATTTTTAGAGTAATGCATCAATATGAAAATTATGATTTTTTGAATGAAAAATTATATTTTGTGAGACTATCAAGACAACTATTTGATATGGCTTCAACGGTAAAACCAAGTAAACATATAATGTCGATTGATGAAAGAATGATTAGAAAACACAATTATGTTATTGATGTTTTAGAAACAATTATTCATTTACTCCTAAGTAAAAAGACATTTACTAATGGTTTAAAGTTTCTATCAACCAACAATAGTTATGACTTATTGCCAGTTTTATATGCATCGCTTTATGTAGTTGCTTTCGGTCTCCCAAAAGAAATTGCTAATAGAAAAGAAATAGATGAATTCATCAAATCAGAAAGCCTGCAAAAATTGGCTAAAAGATACAAAAACACTTTATTTGATGAAAAGTTTTTCTTTTCAACAAATGAAGAAAAAACTTTAATAAGATTTTTGTTTAGTTCAATTGGTTATCCGTTAAAAAATTATAAAAGCGATATTTCAATCAAAAATAATGATCCCAAACTTGATAAATTGTTAGCTCTTTATCACAATAATTGTTAGATTTATTAACCTTTATTTATAAATGCAATTTCTAAATAAACTAATAATGTAATATAATGTAAAAGCGAGGTGCAATATGAAAAATAGAACAAAAAGGCCTTTTTTAACAACAATCCTAAGTTTTTTAACATTTGCGATGTTGCTTAGTGGTTGCGGCAAAGTTAATCCTAGTGAATCAACGCCTGATAGCGATGATACTACGGAAACAACTAGCCAAGGCGATTTATTAACCCCTGAAGAATATGAAGAAAGTATTACGGGTGCTCCATGGACGAGAGAAAATCACCTTTATATTCATTATCTTAGAACTGATGCTAGCACATATCCTGAATGGGATTTATGGGTTTGGCAAAAAGTTCCACGAGACCTTCAAGGTCATGCGATTGACTACTTTATGCAAGATCAATCTGGCGTTATCTTTGCTGTAGATTTAACTCACCCTGAACTATTGGGAGCAACGAAGATAGGTTTTTTACTCGTTTTAAAATCAAGTAAAAACAAAACAGAAGGGATGTGGGTTAGTGATGCAAGTGCTAACGTGTATGTTAATGATATTCCAAATTTGACTAGACCCGATGGAACAATTCATATTTTCTGTACTGAAGGAAATTCGCTCCTTTATACTTTCTTTTATGAGGGTGCAGAAGCAGAAGATCCTTTCTTAAATGATACAGGTCAATTAGAAAGTAGAACTAATGTTGATAGTAGTTCAACTTCAGCGTATCCAGTTGCACAAACTAGTCCAGACTTTGCAAATAATGCAGGTGTTGGCTATCAAATTCAAGTTTCAAGTTTTGCTGATAGCGATGGCGATGGACTAGGTGATATTAACGGTATAACCGCAAAACTTGATTACATTGAAAGTTTAAACGTCAATGCAATTTGGCTCACGCCAATACAAGAATGTGAATCCTATCATGGTTACGATACAATTGATTATTACAAAATTGATGCCCGTTTTGGCACACTTGCAGATTATCGAAATTTAATTTTTGAAGCTCATAAACGTGATATTAGAGTCATCATGGATTTAGTTGTAAACCATACTTCGAAAAATAATTTATGGTTTACGCGTAGTGCACAAGTTAAAACAACAAAAGATATGCATGGTAATGATGTTTCATATCGTGATTTATATCACTGGAAATATTCAACTATTGAATTAGATGAACCATGGTATCGATTTGGCACGACAAATTATTATTACTATGCTAAGTTTTCAAGTGGAATGCCTGAACTTAACTATGATAATCAAACAACTCGTGATTTTATGGTTGATGTTGCTAAATATTGGTTAGGTTTTGGTGTTGACGGTTTTAGAATTGATGCTGTTAAACACGTTTATATGAAAGACGAAGTTGCTGTCAATAGTAACGATGTTGTTGAAGACTATGATAGCGTTAAAGGTATCGACTATAGTAGTGACCGCGGAAAAAATATTAATTTCTTTAAAGAATTTAATAAACGCATTAAAGCAAATTATCCTAATGCATTCTTAGTTGGTGAAAACTTTGATGGTTGGGATCAACGTATTGCCCCATATCTAGCAGGAATGGATGCGCTTCTTGACTTTCCAAGTTATTATCACTTTGTTAATAATACATTCCATGCGAAAGAAAATAACGCAAATACCGAAGCTACTAGTGTTATTCCTAGCAAAATAAACACATATAATTCAAAACGTCAAGGTAAAGCCATCATAAGTGGCTTTACAAGTAACCATGACGTTGAGCGTGCTCTTAACCATGCAAACAATGAAATTACAGGTACTGGTTCAAATACGACTGAACATCATACGCATATTACTAATACAAACATTGAAACAAAAAATAAACGTGCACTTGTTTATAATGGTGCGATGCTTCTTCAACCTGGATTAACTTGGGTATATTATGGGGATGAAATTGGCATGAGCGGAAATATTACGCCAAATAATGCTGAAAATGCTCCTATTGATGCTATTGGTCAAGATTGGAATGAAGATCGCTTCTACCGTCAACCAATGAAATGGGTTGAAGTAGGAGCAGAAGATCAAGAAATGACAACTAACTTTAAATTTAGTGGCTATAGCGTTCCTCTTGATGATTACAACAAAAACCATTTACATAGTGTAAGTCTTCAAGAAGACGAACAATTCTCATTTTTAAATAAAATGAGAGCAATAATGGCTTTAAAAGGAAACAGCGAATATAAAGATTTCTTCTTAAAGGGTACATATCAAGGTATTAGCGATAACGGTAACGTTATGGCCTGGCGCTACAGCTATAACGGTCAATCTATTAGTATTTACTGCAATTTTTCAAATGCAAATGTTAACTTAAGTGGCACTCTTCCAGGGACTGTTGTTTATCGGACTGCTCCAACAAATCCGCATCAAACACTTGAACCTTATGGAATTGCTATATATAAATAAATAATTGAAGGAGAAAAAACATGAAAAAAAGAACATTATTTATTACTTTACTTGCTTTACTTCTTGTTGGTTGTAAAAAAGGAGATTTACCAAGTGATACACCCGATGATAGTACGCCAACATCAACCATAACTTCTGAGACATCTACTGGAGATAGTACAACAACAGAAGAACCTGCAATTGAGGTTACAGTTTACTTTAATCTTACAAAACACGGGTTATTTGATGGAAATCACGGGGCAGCAATTCCAGAAGTCTCACTTGAATATGGTGTTGCGTATACTGCAATGAGCGGTTCAGAACTTCCTGGTGCTACTAGAGTTACTCACGATTTAGGTGCCGAATTTATTGGCTTCTTTATGCAAAATCCTCAAGGTGGAGGGCTTCAAAAGATTACTAAAATGCCCGGTGTACAAGGCTTAGTTCTTGAAGCAGCATTTGATGAAACTACTTCCTCAGAAGGTCCCACAACGAGTGAAACACCAGATGAAAATAAAGCTGATGTTTATTTAGTCACAACTAAAGGAAATTATGATCCTACATATCAGACAACTAAAGGATTTAGCACCATTTTAAACTGTGATGAATATATGCTTTTATCTAAATATTTTGAAGCAGACTTTACTTTCTATATTGGTAGTCAGTTTGATATTTCCGGCTTAGGTGCTAACGAATATCCAACATATTTAAGTGGAAAGCCGGATGGTATTGGCTATACTCTTTCAGCAGATAAAGATGCAGGTAATTACACGGCTAATTATCTTGAACTTGTTGGAGAACCAAGTGAATCAGGTATTAATACTGAAGACCATGATGCAACATGGATTAAATTCAATAGTCCAGCAGAAGTATTACCACTTCGTTTTAAAACAAGTGGAACCTACAATGTCTATATTACATTCTGGGATAACTTCGGTTGGGTACGAATTTACGTTCAACCAGCATAATTAAAACAAAACTAAGACCACCCTTGGTGGTCTTTTTTATTTTGTGAATTATTTTAGCACTCAATGTTGACAAGTGCCAAAAGTGTGGTAAGATATAGTTAGCACTTATTTAGCAAGAGTGCCAAAAAGGAGGTTTATATTATGATGCAAAATTTATTTCCTGATTATAGTAAAGACGAAAATATTTTAGAAAAATTTGGTCGGTTTCTAGATGATGAAGCTAGACAAAATAAAAGCGATCCAATTATTGGTCGTGATGAAGAGATAAGACGAATTATTCAAATTCTTTCACGTAAAACTAAAAACAACGTTATTTTAATTGGTGAAGCTGGTGTTGGTAAAACCGCAATTATCGAAGGGCTTGCTCAACGTATTGCCCGCGGAGATGTACCAGAATCAATTAAAAATAAGCTTGTATATGAACTTGACATGGGTTCTTTAATTGCTGGTACTAAGTTTAGAGGCGAATTTGAAGAGCGGCTAAAAGCAATTTTAAATAAGATTAAAGAAAGCGATCATCAAATAATTCTTTTTGTTGATGAGATCCATCTTATTGTTGGAGCAGGTCGCGTTGATGGGGCTATGGATGCAAGTAACATGTTAAAGCCCTTACTTGCTCGTGGCGAAATTGATATGATTGGTGCTACTACTTTAAATGAGTATCGAAACTATATTGAAAAAGACCGTGCTTTAGAGCGTCGCTTTCAACCATTATTAGTAAAAGAGCCCACTTTAGAAGATTCAATCTCGATTCTGCGCGGTTTAAAAGAGCGTTATGAAACACATCATGGTGTTAAAATTAGTGATTCGGCATTAGTAAGTGCAGTTACTTTAAGTGACCGCTATATAACAGATCGCTTCTTACCTGATAAGGCTCTTGATCTTATTGATGAAGCATGTGCGGCAATTCGAGTTCAAGTTGATAGTCTACCAATTGAGTTAGATGAAATAAGAAGAAAGAAACGACAACTTGAAATTGAAAAGTTAGCGTTAGAAAAAGAAAGTGATGAACTTAGTAAAAAACGTTTAGCAGTCATTGAAAAAGAACTTGAAAAATGTAAAAAAGAAGATGAAAAAATGACAGCCCAATGGCAAAAAGAAGTTGAAGAACTTGATGATGTTTCGCGACTTAAAAAAGAGTTAGAACAAGCTCGCTTTGATCTTAATGTCGCCTTCAATAGCGGTGACTATAAAAAAGCAAGTGAGCTTCAGTATCAGTTAATTCCTGAACTAGAAAAGAAACTTAAAGAAGAAAGCGAAGAAGCTAACGAAAACCGGATGCTAAAAGAAACAGTTGGTGAAGAAGAAGTCGCTGCGATTATATCGCGAAATACAGGTATTCCAATTCATAAGATTATGGAAGGTGAAAAGCATAAAGTACTTAACTTATTTGAAACACTTAAAAAACGAGTCATTGGTCAAGATGAAGCACTCCGTTTAGTTAGTGATGCAATTATTCGTCAACGAGCAGGACTTAATAATCCTAATCGACCAATTGGTAGTTTTCTTTTCCTTGGTCCAACTGGTGTTGGAAAAACTGAAGTTGCGCGTTCTCTAGCAGAGGCACTATTTGATGATGAAAAGCGAATTATTCGTATTGATATGAGTGAATATATGGAGAAATTTAATGTTTCGCGTCTTATTGGTTCGCCCCCTGGATATGTTGGTTATGAAGAAGGCGGGCAACTTACTGAGGCAGTAAGAAGATCACCATACTCAATTGTTCTTTTCGATGAAATCGAAAAAGCGCATCCTGAAGTAATTAATTTACTCCTACAACTTCTTGATGATGGAAGATTAACAGACTCTTCAGGTCGTGTTGTTAACTTTAAAAATACAATTATTATTATGACAAGTAACTTAGGAAGTGAATTATTCCTTAAAAATGAAGCAAGTAAAGTTAATGAACTACTTAAAAAAGCCTTTAAACCAGAATTTTTAAACCGAATTGATGAAGTAGTCTATTTTGACCCCTTGTCAATTGATGTTCAAAAACAAATCGCTCGCAAGATGCTTAACGAAGTTATTAAAACAAGTGAAAAAGCTGGATTTAAGCTTCGCTATACAGATGATGTTGTGAATTATATTGTCGAAAATGCATATGCGCCTGAATTTGGTGCTAGACCACTAAAACGATTTATTCAAAAAACAATTGAAACTCAAATCGCTGAGCAAATAATTGAGCAAAAAGTTGATCCTAAGATTCCATATACTTTAGATATAAGAGATAATGTAGTTCAACTTAATCCATTTGCATAATCTCTTACATGACGGTCCATTTGGACCGTCTTTTTAATAATCTAATCTATGAATTTCAAGCGATTTATTTACATTTATATTAACTTAGAGTAATATAAAGAATAGAAAGAAGGTAACAACATGAAAAGATCATTAACTTTCCTTACCGCACTCCTAGCTTTAGGTGTTTTATCAGGTTGTCAAAACCAACCAGACCCTAGTAGCGAACTTCCAACTTCAAATGAATCGGAAACATCTTTACCTACTGAAACAACATCTGAAGAAGTAGAAGTACCCCAATCACCAAATAGAGTTTTTACACCTGCTCCAGCGTATACAGGTAATTATTGGGATGAAATTGTTAATTCGGAATTACAAGGGAAAGACTTAGCAAATGCTCTATATGAATTTAAATTATCTAGATTTACTCCAATTGACTATAACACTTGTGTACAGGCTTTAGAACTAATGGATGTTGATCCAGATGATCCATATAAAGTCTTATCAATTTATGACCTAAATTCTGTTCAATTTAAAAAACGATATGATGGTGATAATTTTACACCTCGTGAAGTTTATTTTGACCGTGAACATGCATATCCTCAATCTAAATTAGCAGATGGCAATGATAGTCTAAGAGCAGGAGCGACAAGAAAGAATATTTCAACTGATGTTGCAAATTTATTTTTCTGTGATGGAAATCTTAACCAAGCTAAATCAAACTATAGTTATTGGGGTCTTAGTATGAAAGAACAATACTATAAATTTGCAATTAGAAATAAATTTGGTACCTTAACTGATAACTTTGTTTATAACGGTATGTTTAGCCCAACCCCAATGGTAAGAGGTGAAATTGCTCGTTCCCAACTTTATATGCTTGTTATGTGGCCATATGAAAAATTAGGTTATGGCTGTAGTTTAGATGAAAACTTTAACATTCTAACAATGCTTCAATGGAATCTAGAATATCCACCTACTGTTGAACGTGACCTACAACGTCAAATAGGTTTAGAACAATATCAAAATTTACGTAATCCATTTATTGATCATCCTGAATTAGCGTGTCGCATTTGGGGTGAACATGATGTAAATGGTAGATTCTGCCATTAGAAATAACTAACTAAAAGAGTCCACTTTGCTGGACTCTTTTTCTAGCGAAAATTATGAAAAAACTATGTTTAATTTCTTTAGGTTGTGCTAAAAATCTCGTCGACAGCGAGATTATTTTAGGAATGTTAGAGGGAATTGACATTTTTATTACTAATAAGAAAGAAGAAGCAGATGTTTTTCTTTTAAATACATGTGCTTTTTTAGAAGAAAGTAGAATCGAAACGCTCAAAATAATAGATGAATTAAAACAATTTAATAAACCATTAGTTGTCCTTGGTTGCTATAGTGAACGATATAAAGATAAATTAGAAAATCTAGATAATATATATTTTGTACCTATTTCTAGGTATGCTGAGCTTCATCTTCTTTTAAGTAAGATATTAAAAACTAATGTTAATAGTTTTAATCCGCTTAGGCGAAAATATGCTACTCTTCCATTTAGTGCTTATCTACGAATTAGCGAAGGTTGTAATAATTTTTGTAGTTTTTGTGCTATCCCACTTATTCGTGGTCGCTTTAAATCACGGCCATTAAAAGAAATACTAGAAGAAGCAAAACTTCTTAATGAACTTGGCAAGAAAGAAATCACAATTATTTCACAAGACACTACAAATTACGGCCGTGATTTGCAAAAGCGACCTAAATTAATCACTCTTTTAGAGGAATTAGTTAAATTTGAAGGTTTTGAAAGTATACGCTTACTTTATCTTTACCCAAGTGATTTAAGTGATGAGTTAATCACTTTTATAAAAAGAAATCCTAAAATGGTTCCTTACTTTGATTTACCATTTCAACATGCTTCAAATAGAATTCTTCGCCTTATGAATCGGAGGGGTAAAAAAGAGGATTATATAAAATTAATTAATCGCATTAGGTTAGAGATTCCTCATGCTATTTTGCGAGCTACTTTTATTGTTGGCTTTCCAGGTGAAACAAGGGAAGATATTGAGGAATTAGCAGCATTTATTAAAGAAATCGAATTTAATCATATTGGTGTATTTACTTATTCAAAAGAAGAGGGAACAAGAAGTTATGCAATGGAGTCTCATATTAATGAAGAAGAAAAAAACAAGCGAAAAGATTATCTTATGAACCTACAAAAAAGTATTTCACTTAAGAAAAATATGGCTTTAATTGGGCAAAAGATGAGTGGTTACATAATCTATTATGAAAAGAATAAAGGTCGCTATTTAATGCGAACTTATTTTAACGCACCTGATGAAATTGATGGCAATATTTATCTATATTCAAACAATAAGTTTGAAATTGGTGATAAACTTGATATTGAAATTACAAGTGCTTTTATTTATGATTTAATAGCGAGACCATTATAAAATAAGGAAACGAGGACATATAAAATGAAAAATCGTAAACTTTTAAGTCTTATTCTATTTTTGCTTCTTACAGGCTGTGCAAGTAAACCAACTGTAAGTAGCGAAGAATCTTCAACACCCCTAGTTACTTCAATCAGTGAAGATATTTCTAGTACAAGTACTGAAGATGTAACAAGTGAGAACCCAACAAGTAGCGAAGATCCAATTACAAGTGAACCTGCTTTTGGTGGTTATTATGAAGGATATGACTTAAATAAAACTGGTACAGATTTAAAAAATGAGATAAAACGTCGAATTGACACTGGCTTTAGTGGAATTGGCTACAGTTGGTGGCCAGTTGAAAATGCTGATGAAGACCCAAATAACTCAAGTAATGTTATTCAAATTTATTCACGTATTACAATTGCTAAAAACAAACATGCTTCTGGCTCAATTGGTTGGAACCGTGAACACGTTGTTCCACAGTCAAAACTTGGATGTAGTGCAGGTGGAGGTGCTAATGCTTGTAGCGATTATCACAATTTATGGGCTGCTGATAATAAATTAAATTCGATTCGTGGTAATAGTACCTTCCAAGTTGTTACAAACGGAAATTATGCTGTAGATAGCTTGGGTGTAAGAAGTGATTGTAAATATACAAGTTCAGCTTTCGAACCATGCGATGCTGCAAAAGGTGAAGTTGCCCGTGTTACTTTCTATATGATTATTAAATATAACCTCAATGTTAATATTAACGGCAATCTTTCGCTCTTACTTGAATGGAATAATCAATTTCCTCCTCTTGAAGATCGTGAAGCTAAACGTAATAATGCAATTCAAAACGCTCAAGGGAATCGTAATCCTTTTATCGATTATCCTGAATTAGCAGACGCTATTTGGGCATAAAGCAAATTATATGTGATATAATTTATAAGAAAGTTTTAAAGTAGGTGAATATTATGAAACTTAATGATACTAGAAAAGACTTATTCAAAGATAAAATCCTTCTTATTACTGGAGGGACTGGATCATTTGGTCATGCTGTTGTTGATCGCTTTTTAAAAACGGATATTAAAGAAATTCGTATTCTCTCACGCGATGAAAAAAAGCAAGATGATATGAGAAAACAATATAAAAATGACAAGTTGAAATTTTATATTGGGGATGTACGTAATCTTAATTCTATTACGGATGCTTTCCGTGGTGTTGACTATGTTTTTAGTGCAGCTGCTCTAAAACAAGTTCCTTCCTGCGAATTCTATCCGATGGAAGCTGTGTATACTAATGTTATTGGAAGCGATAATGTTATTACGGCTTGTGTTAATCATGGTGTTAAAAAAGCTATTTTTCTTTCTACAGATAAGGCTGCTTATCCAATTAATGCAATGGGAATTAGTAAAGCTTTAATGGAGAAAAATGTTATTGCCCGTAGCCGTCAACTCTTAGAAGGAGATACTATCCTTTGTTTAACCCGTTATGGCAACGTTATGGCAAGTCGCGGTAGTGTTATTCCCTTATTTCTAAATCAAATTGAAGAAGGTCGACCAATTACAATTACAAATCCTGAAATGACTCGCTTTATGATGACATTAGAAGATGCAGTTAATTTGGTTCTTTATGCTTTTGAACACGGCGAACAAGGTGATCTATTTGTCCAAAAATCACCTGCTGCAACAATTGACGTTCTTGCCCAAGCTATTAAAGAACTTAAAAATCCTAAGGCAGAAGTAAAATATATTGGCACGCGTCACGGTGAAAAATTATATGAAACTTTAGTTACTGAAGAAGAAATGTCAAAAGCAATTGATTTAGGTGATTTCTTCTGTGTTAAAGCGGATAACCGTGAATTAAATTATGAAAAATATATTTCTACTGGCAGTAAGAAAATTGCCTTAAGTGAAAGCTATACTTCTCATAACACGCATAGATTAAGCGTCGAAGAGATGAAAAACTTACTAAAAAAACTTGAACTTTTCGGTGGACCCGTTAAGCATCATGATTAATTAGTAAATATCTTCTTTGCAAATAGTAGCAATTTCAAGTATACTCTTAATTGCTATGCCCCCTTAGTTAAATGGCATAATAAATCCATGGTAAGGATTAGTCGCTAGTTCGATTCTGGCAGGGGGCACCATTTAATTAGTAAGAGTCCATATGATGGGCTCTTTTTTATTTTTTATATTAAGTGTCTCTTTTATGATGTCAAAAATTTAAAAATATTTTTTTGATTTTACCTATTGCACTCTTCAATACTTCGTGATACGATGTATTACGTAAGGAGTGGTATTTAATGGAAACACAACTAAGAAGAGGAATGTTAGAAATTTGTGTCTTAGCTGCTATAAAGAACGAAGATTCTTATGGCTATAAGATTATTAAAGATTTAAAACCTGTTCTAGAGTTATCTGAATCTACTTTATATTCTATTCTTAAAAGACTAGAAGAAAGTAAAATGCTCATCGTAAAATCGGTTGAACATAACGGAAGACTACGGAAGTATTACCGAATTACTGACTTAGGTATTGAAAGAATTGAAGAATTTAAAGAAGAATGGGAAGAAATGGTTAAAATCTATTCTTTTATCGTTGGGGAGGATAAATAAACTATGAGAAAAGAAGAATTTTTAAATGAACTTAAAAGTAAACTCGTTGGTTTACCAAAAGAAGATATTGATGATCGCTTAAGTTTTTATGAAGAGATGATTGATGATCGTGTTGATGAGGGCATAAGCGAAGAAGAAGCAGTTGCAGAAATTGGTTCAGTAGACGATATTGTCACTGAAATTGCTAAAGAAACACCTTTAGCTACACTAGTAAAAGAAAAAGTAAAACCAAAAAGAACACTTAAAGACTGGGAAATAATCTTGATAATTGTTGGATTTCCTTTGTGGTTTCCAGTAGCATTATTTGCCTCATTTATAGTTTTACTTGCATATTTTCTAATTTGGATTTTTGTAATTGTTGCTTATTCAGTTGAATTTAGTCTCATTGCCTCATCAATTGCAGGCTCAATTTCATTTTTAGGCGGTCTATTTAGCGGTGAATTTTTGTTAACAAATTTAGGTGCTGCAATGCTATCTGGTGGTCTAGCAATATTCCTCTTTTTTGGCTGCTATGCAATAACTAAGGCAACGCTAAAATTATCAAAAAAAATACTAACTAGCATAAAAGCTGCATTTATTAAGAAAGGAAGTAAATAATAATGAAAAAGCCAATTTTAATTTCTCTTATCGTCGGAGCATCTTTATTAGTTGTTGGAGGTACTCTATTAACTGTTGGTTTAGTAACAAATGCTAAATCGCTAGAAACAACAACTAACACCCATCAATTAGAAGAATCATTCTCTAACTTTAATATTGATGTCACTACTTCAGAAGTCGAGTTTAAAGTCTCACCTGATGGAACGAAAAAAGTTACTACTGATGATGCTGAAAAGTATTATCACAAAGTAAGTATAAAAGATGACATCCTAACAATTGAACAAGTAGATGATCGAGCATGGTATGAAAAAATGTTTGGTTTTAATGGCTTCCATTTTTATAAAATGAAAACCACCATCTATTTACCTGCTGGACTCTATAATGAACTAAAAATTGATGCAACAACTGGTTCGTTAATAATTCCAAATGACTTTAGTTTTAATAAAGTTAATATCAATATGACAAGTGGAAGAATTAATTTAAAAACTGATATTAATGATTATGGATATGTTGAAGCTACTACAGGAGAAATTAGTCTTACCGATGCAAGTGTTAATAATTTAACTATAAGCGCGACAACTGGAAACATCCTTCTAACTGATGTAAGTGCTAATGGTAATATTATTGTTTCCTTAACTACTGGAAATATTAAGCTAACAAATGTTACAGCTAAAAATGTTGATTTATCATCAACAACTGGCGATATTACATTAAAAAACACAATAATTAGCGAAAGACTAAAAATAGAAACAACAACAGGCGATGTTAATCTAACTGATTCTGATGCTGGAACAATATATATTGAAACTACGACGGGTGATGTAAAAGGCACACTTTTAACTAGTAAAATATTTAGCGTCTATACAACCACTGGTTCAGTAAAAGTGCCTAACACTACCACCGGCGGACTTTGTGAGATAAGAACTACAACAGGCAGTGTTAACATTCAAATTAATTCCTAGCAAAAATGCCTATTATCTTGCATAAACGGGGTTAATTCCCCGTTTTTTGTCATTGTTATTTTATAAAAATAAGCAAGATAATAAGCAAGATAATAAGCAAGATGTATTGAACGCTTATGCCATATTTGATAAAATATAAGCATGAATAATTACACTCCGCCGTTTGAAATAACGACAGAAATGTTGGCGAAAGTTTCCACTATTATGGAAAAGATAGGTCAAATTACTTCGATTGGTAATCTTGATCGTTTTCCTATACTTAGAAAACAAAATAGAGTTAAATCAATTCATGCTAGTTGTTATATTGAGGCTAACTCGCTATCTTTAGATGAAGTTAATGACATTATTAATGGTGTTAATGTCATTGGCCCTAAAAAAGATATAACTGAAATCAAAAATGCAATAGCAGCATATGAGAAACTTGGTAAATTTGATCCACTTGTATTAAAAAACTTAAAAACAATTCATGGAATATTAGGGAAAGATATTATCAAACCAAGTGGTCAATTTAGGCCCAAAGATATTGGTGTTATAGATGAGCATGGTAATGTAGTTTTTATCGCCCCACCTGCTAAACAAGTAGATAATTTAATGACTCAACTTTTTAAGTGGACAAAAGACAATTACTCAAAAATCCACCCCTTAGTTTTATCTTCGGTTTTTCATTATGAATTTGTTTTTATCCATCCATTTGCTGATGGAAATGGAAGAATGGCACGTCTTTGGCAAACTGCATTACTTGGTAAGTGGAGACCTCTATTTTACTATTTGCCAGTTGAAAACTTTATTAAGAATAATCAACAAGCTTATTACAAAGCAATTAGTGATTCTCACTCTAGAGGTGATTCTAATATCTTTATAATTTTTACGTTAAAAATGATAGATAATGCTATTGATGAGTTAATTAAAGAATCAGTGTTAAATAAAGAAGAATCACCTTATATAAAGAGATTATTATCAGTTATGTCAAGTGGTGTTTATTACTCGGCTAATGAGATACTTTCTTTGCTAGGTTTAAAAAGTAAAGAGACGCTTCGAAAAAACTATTTAAATCCAGCAATTAAAAAAGGCTTAGTAACATTAGAATTTCCAAACAAACGGACATCTAAAAATCAGCGCTATAAGAAAATTTAGATTGCAAGCAAAAAAAAGTAAAAAAAAGTTGCAAAATATACGATTATCGTATATAGTGTCAATGGTAAATGTAACAATTTACTTACATAGTGAACTCGTAAGAGTGGGTAGCAACCCACTCTTTCTATTAAGAGGAGGCTTTATATGGATGTTCAATTGATTAAAAATGCTCTTGAACCAGTCATCGTAAAAGATGGTTATCTCTTGTCTAGTATTAAAATTGAAAGACAAGGTAAAGATACTTATCTACGAATCGAAATCGATGCTGAAGGTCGTTTTATAAGTCTAGATGAGATTATCTTAATGAGTGAAAAGCTTAGTGTCTTACTAGATTCAATTGTCGAAGATGATACGCCCTATATTCTTGATTGTAGTAGTGCGGGGGCTGAGAAAAAACTTAACATCGATAAACTAGCACCCTATCTTAATCACTATGTACGCGTAACACTAAAAGATCCAAAAAAGGGTGTAAATGCACTAGAAGGATATTTAGAAAATGAATCAATTGACTCGCTTATAATTCGCGTAAACTATAAAGGGCGAATAAAAAGCGAGACAATTCTAAAAACAAACATTAAACAAGTAAACTTAGCAATTAAAGTTTAGAAGGAACAAAATTATGGCAAGAAAGAAAACAAAAGAACCAACCAAACAAGAACTATTTGAACAAATTATGTTACTTTTTAAAGATGTCGCAGAAAAACGCAATCTTTTAGAAGATGTCGTTATTCAAGCATTCTTGGATGCTGTTAAAAAGACAGTTACCAAATTTTATGGCGGCGATGGCGACACTCCAGTTGATGTTGAAGTTACTCTAAATGAAGAAGAACATGAAATTCGTATTTATTACTTTAAAAACATTGTTTCTAAAGTTGAAGATGATGCTCTTGAGATTTCAGTTGAAGAAGTAGAAAAACTAGAAAATAAAGAAATTATTGATAATCGATTAGTCTTTGAAACGATTTTAGTTGAACAATTAAGCGAAGCACAAATGAAAAATGTCGATAATCAATGGAAAATGATTCTACGTGATTTAGAAAAAGAAAAATTAATCGCTAAATTTTCAACTAAAATCGGTGAACTCGTCACTGGACAAATTGAAAATATTTCTAAACGTACTGTAATGGTAAATTTAGGTGATATAAGTGTTCCGCTTGATGAAAGACGTCATACGATTAACAATGAAAAATTCGCAGATAAAGAATTAGTTCCCTTTGTTATTTTAGAAGTAGTTGGTACTCCGCGTGGTGCAAATATTATCATATCTCGTACAGATCCTTTATTTGTTCGCCGTTTAATGGAACGAGAAATTACCGAAATTTATGATGGTACTGTTTTAATTCGAAATATCGTCCGTGAACCTGGTGAAAGATGTAAAGTCGCTGTAGAAAGTACTGATATTAATGTTGATCCTGTTGGAGCATGTATTGGTCCAAGTGGATCAAGAATCCAAAAAGTTAGTGCTGAACTTGGTCCTGCAAATCGTAAAGAAAAAATTGATATTATTCCCTTTAATAATAATGCAGGCATTTATATTATGGATGCTTTCTTACCTGCTGAACCAATTGGTATTGAAGTAAACGAAGAAGAAAAGAAAGCACGCGTTGTTTTTCATATTGATGATAAAGGTAAAGCCTTAGGTCATAAGGGTGGGAATATTCGTATGGCAAGTGCTCTTACTGGTTATGAACTTGAAGTTTTTGAACAAGATGAAGCTAATGAACTAGGTATTGCTTATAAAAACCGTGAAACGCTTGTTTATGAACAAAATCTTCTTGAACAAGAGCGTGCTCACTTCCGCTTATTAGAACAACAAATTGAACGCGAAACTACTCGTGAAGAAGAAACTCTTGAAGTTGTAACTGAACCAGAATTAACTATTACTACACCTTCTTTTGAAGAATTATTAAAAGAAACTGAAGAAGAAAAAGCGCCAATTGTAGAAGAAGTTAAAGAAGAACCAGTTAAGGTTAAGAAAGTTAAAACAACAATTAGTCTTGCAGAACTTGAAGCGGAACTTGAAAAAGAAAAAGAAGCCGCTTCTAGACCAGCTCGAAAAGCACGAAGAAAGCAAGAAGAAAAAGTTGTTGAAAAAGAAGAAGAAAAGGTTGTCGAACAAGTCGGACCCAAAATGGATATCTATACTGAGGAAGAACTTGCGGAAATTGAAAGAATGGAAGCTGAACTTGCTCACGAAGAACATGAAGATGACTTCTATGATGATATTGATTACGATGAATTCGATGAATACTACGATAACTAAGAGGTAGTTTAACGTGAAAAAGCCAGTTATCCGCCGATGTGTCGTAACAAACAAACAATACGAAAAAAAGGATCTTCTTCGCGTTGTTAGAACTAAAGAAGGAGCTGTCGTTCTTGATACTGGTGGCCGCGTTTATGGGCGCGGAGCCTATATGGTTAAAAGTAAAGAGGCTCTTGAAATTGCAAGAAGGAAAAATAGTCTTGGTAAAGCCCTAGAAGTAGCGATCCCGGAAGAAATTTACGAGGAAATTGCACGATTAATCAATGAATAGTAGACTTATTAGTTTTCTAGAAATCTTAAAAAGAGGACGTCAAATTGCCTTTGGTCTAGATCGACTTAAAGATTTAAAAGCAAAAGACACTGCTCTAATTATTGTTCTTAGCTCTGCTAGTGAAAGAACAAAAAAGGAAGCAAGTAAGATTGCTAAAAGAAATGATGCTCCCCTATTAAAACTAAATAGTAGCGCACTATTTGAAAATGAAACAACCCGTCGATTAAGCGTTATTACCGTGTTAAATAAAAACGCTAATCAAAAAATATTTAGTCTTTTGAAAGAAGGTGATACATATGAGTGAAAAACCCCAAAACTATCCCAAGACACGCATAGCAAACACGGCTAAGCATAAAAAGAGTGATACCAATCCTTTTGTTAAAAATGGAAAGCTCTATTTTTATGGTCCGATGAAGTTGCCTGTTCTTGCAAAACTTTTAAAAGTTAACGAAACAGAAATCATTAAAAAGTTATTTCTTAAAGGCAAGATTGTAACGATCAATAATGATTTAACTAATGAACTAATTGCAGAAGTTTGTTTTGATTTTGACTTTGATTTCGAATTACTTGAAATCGAAGAAGATGACGATCTTTTTAACTTTAGTGCAATTAAAGATGATCCAAAAGATCTTGTACCCCGTTCTCCAGTTGTAACGATTATGGGTCATGTTGATCACGGCAAAACTACTTTAATTGATGCAATTAGAAAAAGTAATATTACTGCAACAGAAGCAGGTTTTATTACCCAAGCCATTGGTGCTTATCAGCGTGATGTAAATGGCTATAAAATTACATTTATTGATACACCTGGCCATGAAGCATTTACCGCGATGCGTAGCCGTGGTGCTAAAGTTACTGATATCGTTATTTTAGTTGTAGCAGCCGATGATGGCGTTATGCCTCAAACTAAAGAAGCAATCGACCACGCACGAGCAGCTAAGGTTCCAATTATCGTTGCTGTTAATAAAATTGATAAAGTCGGTGTAAATCCTGACAAAGTCAAAAATGAATTACTTGCCTATAATGTTATTAGTGAAGAATTCGGTGGTGATGTTATTTTCCAAGAAATCAGTGCAAAAACAGGTCAAAATCTTGAAAAATTACTTGATGCTATCATTGCAACTGCAGAAATGCTTGAACTTAAAGCTAATCCAAACCGTTATGCTTATGGCACTGTTTTAGAAGCTAGACTTGACCGAGGCGAAGGTCCTAAAGCAACGCTTTTAATTGAAAACGGCACTTTAACAAATAAAGATTTTGTTGTTGCAGGTTGTGCCTATGGTAAAGTTCGCCGAATGACTAACGAATACAATAAGATGCTTAAAGTTGCTGGTCCTGCTACACCAGTTCAAGTAATTGGTTTAAGTGAAGTACCAGAAGCAAGCGACCAATTTATGGCGTTTGAAACCGAAAAAGAAGCAAAAGAAATTGCAGAAAAACGTAAACAAGCCAAGATTTTAAGTGAACGTCAAGCAACAGGCGGTGTTAAACTTGGTGAAATTCATAAACAAATTAGTGATGATGAAATCATCGACGTTAATGTAATTATTAAAGCTGATAATAGCGGCTCAGCTGAAGCAGTTAAAGCAAGTTTAGAAAAGATTAATGTTAAAGGCGTTAACCTTAATGTTATTCGAGCAACAGCAGGAACCATCACTGAAAGTGATGTATTACTTGCAACTGCAAGTAATGCAGTTATTTTTGGCTTTAATGTTCGTCCTACTGCTAATGTTAGAGATATGGCAGAAAGAAGCGGGATAGAAATTAGACTTCATCGCATTATATATGCTCTTTTAGAAGAAACAGAAGCTGCAATGAAAGGTTTATTAAAACCTGAATTAGTTGAAAAAGTTACTGGTCAAGCTGAAGTTAGACAAACTTGGCAAGTGTCACGTCTTGGTACGATTGCTGGCTGTCGCGTTACAAGCGGGGTAGTTAAAAATGGTCAAAGTTGTCGCCTACTTCGTGATGGCGTTATTATTTATGAAGGTGAAATAGCCACGATGAAACATGGTCAAATTGATGCAAAAGAAACACATAAAGGTTATGAATGTGGAATGACTCTTAAAAACTACAATGACATCCATGAAGGCGATGTTATTGAAGGACACGAAATGGTAGAGGTTAAAACCGATGTCCAATAAATTAAAAAGAGTTGAATCTTTAATAATGCGTAACCTAAGTGAAATTATTTCGCTTAAAATGAAAAACCCATACTTGGGTTGGGTTAATATTAATGATGTAGAATTAACATCTGATTATAGTTACGCTAGAGTTTTTGTTACCTTTATTGGCGATGGACCTGTTCAAGATAAGATTAAAATCTTGACAGATGCAAAAGGTTTTCTTCGTAGTGAATTAGCTAAAACATTATCAATTAGAAAAACACCTGAGTTAATCTTCATATATGATGATAGTGAAGAAAAAGCAGCTCGGATTGAAGAAATACTTGCAAAAATAAAACAAGAAGAAGAGTAATAAAAAATGTGGCTAGTCATTAATTGATTAGCCACTTTTTATTTAATTACCTTTTTTAGCATGATTAGAGTTTTCTCTTCAATATTTTTTATATAACCAAGTTTATTAAATAAGTCTTCATATTCTTTACTTATAATTGCAGAAAGATATAGGGGTCTATTCGCACGGTAGAGTTTATTTTCGATTTCATTAATAAATAATGAGAGATGTTTTTGGCTAACCTTTGTTTTACTTACAAAAGAAGAAATGAGGTAGGAATTTGGTCCAACATTTGAATATGATAAAGTTGCAACCGGCTTTTCATTTCTAACCAAAAGAAATGCATTTTGCAAGTCAAGTGGTTGTTTTGCGTAGTTTTCATTAAGTAAGTCAATGAATTCTTTTGTAGTTTCATTTGTTTTAACGGGTTTAATATAAATGTTTTTTAGTAAAGGAATCTCAATCTTATCAAACCATAAATCAAATCCATTATCGTTTTCTAACATCCTTTTAAAGTTAGTCCTAGCTTCTGGATATTTTATGTATATATCATGTAAAAGAATTTTAATGTCTTCGCGGCGTGTTTTCTTTTCATTCGGACACGGATTTTCAAGAAGTGGTAGATTCTCTTCTTTTTGAACGCGTGAAATTGTACTTTCATCTAGTAATATAAACGGACGAATAAATGTAATCTCTACATTTTCAAGAAACATTTTAGGGGCAAAAGTTGCAAAGCGAGATCCCCCAATCATATTCATAAATAATGTTTCAAGTGCATCATCAATATGGTGAGCATAAGCAACTTTGTTAGCACCTTCTTTTTTTGCGGTTTGATTTATTGCAGCTTTTCTCATCCTAGAACAAATTGAACAAGGAAGATGGGGCAACTGTTGTCTATCTTGTTGAATTTGAAGAACTTTATAAATGTCAGAACTATCAATAATGTGCAATTTGTAGCCCTTTTCTGCAAAATAGGCCTCATATTTACTTGGATTGAAGTTAGGAAAGCCTAAATTCAACATAATTGGAATTATTTGGAAGTCTTTTTTTGCAAATTTTTGATATAAAACTAAAGCATGAAAAAGAACAATACTATCTTTACCACCACTGATGCCAATTGCGATTTTATCGCCATCACTAATGAGGTTATAGAGATTGTCAGCCTTTTTTACACTTGCAAGAGCTTTTCGTATTTGTTTCAAGTTAGTTTTCTCCGTTATGTTATATTATAATATAAGCGAGAGAAAATGGCGATGAATGGACTAATTTTAATTAATAAAGATAAAGGAATGACAAGCAGGTTAGTTGATAATAAAATTATGCGACATTTTAAAACTCGTCGCGTTGGTCATCTTGGTACTCTTGATCCTTTTGCAGAAGGTCTTTTAATAATCGCAATTAATGAAGGAACGAAAGTATTACCCTATTTAGAGGATGATACTAAAACATATATAGCAACTTTTGAGTTAGGTATTGAAACGAGCACTTTAGATAATACAAGTGAAGTAATTAAAAAAATGGAAGTGCCTAAGTTAACAAAAAGTGAAATTGAAGCCGCTTTAGTAAGCTTTTTAGGCGAAATAGATCAAACCCCTCCCCTAACAAGTGCTATAAAAGTTGATGGAGTACCACTTTATCGCTATGCTCATAAAGGAATAAAAAAAGAAGTTCCAAAAAGAAAAGTATATATACATAAAATCCATTTATTAAGTTATGAAGCACCTTTTTTAGAAATTGAAGTAACGACTGGAAAAGGTACATATATTCGTACATTGGGAAAAGATATTGCATTAAAACTTGGTACTATTGCAACAACTATTAAATTAGTAAGAACAAAAAACGGACAATTTAAAGTTGAAGATGCTCAAAAGATTGATGATATTAATAACTTAAGAATCATTCCTATTGATAAGGCACTTGGCCATTTAATTTTCATTGATGTTAATAAAACACAAAAAGAGGATATTAGAAACGGAAAAACAATCATGTTAGCTAGGCTCGAACCTTTGCTAGTAGCAATATATGAAGAAAAAGTACTAGCTATATTGGAGAGATCTGGTCCACAACTTTATAGAGTAAAAAGAGGATTTAATTTATGAAAATAATATCATTAGATTTAAAAAATATTGAACCATTAACAAAAGATACTGCCTTATGTCTTGGTACTTTTGATGGGGTACATTTAGGTCATCAAAAGTTAATTGAAAAAGCAAAAGAATTAACTAAAAATATTGCTGTTATGCTAATTATTCCTCCAATTTCAATGAAGGCGATAGAAACAAACAACTATCCGTTAACTTCTTTGACTGATCGGAAGAACATTTTTAAAAATCTTGGTGTGAAGACTCTTATTATTGCTACGTTAAATGATAAGTTTAAAGAGCTTGAACCTAAAGAATTTATTAATCAAGTTTTAAATAAGTTAAAACCACATTATGTAATTGTTGGAGAAGATTATCACTTCGGAAAGAAAGCACTTGGAGACGTTAAAACACTTCTTGATGCAAGTAAAGATTTTGAATTATATGCCGTTTCGCATGTTTTAACAAAAAACGGTTTAAAAGTTTCAACAACATTAATTCGTGAACTTTTAAAAAAAGGTGATTTAGAAGAAGCAACAATACTACTATCAAGGCCATATGAAGTAAAAGGTTTTGTTATTAAAGGACATGGACTTGGCAAGAAACTAGGTTATCCAACAGCAAATATTGAACTGCTTTTTAGTTATCAATTACCAAAGGACGGTGTATATTTTGTCGAAATAATTCTAAATAATATAAAATGTTATGGGATGGCAAATATTGGTCTAAGGCCTTCGGTCAATCCTCTTATTACTCCGCTTCTTGAAGTTCATATCTTTGATTTTAAAGAAGATATTTATAAAGAGGAACTTTCCATTAGATTTTTAAAATATATCCGCGAAGAAACAAAGCAAGAATCAATGGGAAAATTAATAAAACAATTACAAAAAGACGAAGAAGTATGTCGAAAATTAATTAAAGAAATGAGGTAATGAATATGGCAACAACTAAATTACATGAGAATGTTTATTCAATTGGGGTAAAAGATCCAAACCTAAGAGTTTTTGATATCGTAATGAAAACGACACACGGTACAACATATAACTCTTTTTTGGTTAAAACTAATAACAATAAAACAATAATTATCGACGGAGTTAAAGACGGATTTACTGAAGAATGGCTCGACAACATTAAAGAAATTACTCCTATTGATAAAATTGATGTTTTAATCGTAAATCATACTGAACCAGACCATAGTGGTTCAATTGAAGAACTACTCAAACTTAACTCAAATATCGAAGTTTATGGTTCGTTTTTAGCTATGGCGAATCTTGAAAATATCGTTAATATGCAATTTAAGAAAAATGTTGTTAAAGATCAAGATGTCGTTAAGTTTGATGACGTAACACTAAGATTTCTTATCGTACCTAATGTGCATTGGCCAGATACTATTATTACGTTTTACGAAGAAAGAGGAATTGCTTTTACCTGCGATTTTTTAGGTGAACATTTATGTAGCGATGCTCTCCTTCTTAGTGAGTTAAAAACCAAAGAAAATTATGATTATGCTTTCCAATATTATTATGATTCGATTATGAGTCCTTTTAAAAGAGAAACTCGAGAAGCACTAAGAAAGTTTACTGAACTTAATGTAAGGCAAGCCTTCCCTTCACATGGCCCATTAATTGATCAACCAAGCGATGTGTTAAAGGCTGTTAGAAAATACTCAACTTGGGCAATTACAAAAAGGAGAATTCGCCCTAAAATTACTATTGTTTATGTATCAAGCTATGGTTATACAGAAAAGATAGTAGAAGCGTTTAAAAATTATATTAACCGGCAAAATGTAGACTTATTTGTCTATGATATGCAGATTAGTCGTCTAAATGACGTCTTAGATGATATCGAAAATAGTGATGCTTTTATTGTTGGTTCACCAACATTTGTCGGTGATGCTCTTAAAGTAATATATGATGTTCTAAACTCCCTTAATCCTTTCATGGTTCAAGGTAAATATATGACTGCTTTTGGAAGTTATGGCTGGAGTGGAGAAGCTGTAGGTAACTTACTTGTTAGAGCAAAGCAACTTCGGATGAAAGTTGTTGATGAGGGTTTAAAAATTCGCTTAAAACCAAGTGAAGCTGAATTAGAAAAAGCAACTGAATTTATTAAAGAATTCGTCAAAGTTGTTAAAGATAATTTCCATATCTAAAAATAGCGAATTTTTATATATTTAACTTGCTTATAAGCAAGTGAATGATATAATAACAAAGGCGACTTATTCGCTGCTAATCGAATCCTCAACGTTTAGCGATGAATAAGTTATGAATTAAAAGGAGGAAACAAATATGGCATTATCAAAAGAACGCATTGCTGAAATCGTTAAAGAATTTGGTAAAAACGAAAAAGACACGGGTTCAACTGAAGTTCAAGTTGCACTCTTAACTGAACAAATCCGTGACTTAACCGCTCACATGAAAGTTCATAAACATGACTATCATAGTCAACGCGGTCTATTAAAAATGGTCGGACATCGTCGTAGTCTATTAGATTATCTTAGTCGTACTGACCGTGAAACGTACTTAGCATTAATCGAAAAACTAGGCTTACGTAAATAAGATTGGAAACTGTCAATTGCGACAGTTTTCCTTTTTAGGAAAATATAATATACGAGAAAAGAGGTAAAAAATGGCAAAAAAAGTATATGAACGCGACTTTTATGGCAAGAAACTTAGTATTGAAGTTGGTGAACTTGCCAAACAATCCGATGGTGCAGTTTTAGTTAGATTAAATGATACAGCTGTTTTAGTTACTGCAGTTGCAGGTTCTGCTCCAAAAGATTTAGATTATTTTCCACTTACTGTTTCATATAGCGAAAAACTATATGCAGTTGGTAAAATTCCAGGATCGTTCCTACGTCGCGAAGGTCGTGAAGGCGAACACGCTACCTTAACTGGTCGATTAATTGACCGTCCAATGCGCCCCCTATTTCCAGATGGATTTAGAAATGAAGTACAAATTATTAATACCGTTTTAAGCGTTGATTTAGACGCAACACCTGAAATGAGTTCCATGCTTGGTGCATCGCTTGCAGTTTCAATTAGTGATATCCCATTTGATGGTCCAGTCGCTGGTGTTTATGTTGGTCGTGTTGATGGTAAGTTAATTATTAACCCAACAATAGAAGAAAAAGAAAAAAGTGATATTGATTTAGCAGTAGCAGGCACTAAATATGCTATTAACATGGTTGAAGCTGGTGCGGCTGAAGTTACTGAAGAAGATATACTAGATGCTCTTCTTTTTGGTCATGAAGCAATTAAAGAACTTTGTGAATTCCAAGAAGAAATTATTAAAGAAGTAGGAGTACCAAAACGTGAATTCCAACTCTTTGTTCCAGATGAAGAAGTTGTTAAAGAATGTAATGACCTCTTTAACGAAAAATTAAAAGCTGCAATTAGTGTTTTTGATAAACTTGAACGAGAAGCTGCAATTAGTGCAGTTAAAGAAGAACTCGTTGCACATTTTAGCGAAAAAGAATATGAATCGGAAGCACTTAAAAATAAAACTATTGAAGATGTTAAAAATATTCATGAACAAATGGTGGCAGATGAAATTAGACGATTAATCACTGAAGAAAAGATTCGTCCAGATGGAAGAAAAGTTGATGAAATTCGTCTCCTTGATTGTCAAGTTGATCTACTCCCAAGAGTTCATGGCAGTGCACTTTTTACAAGAGGACAAACTCAAGTATTATCAACAGTAACGCTAGGTCCGAAAAGCGCCTCGCAAATTATTGAAAATTTAACTGACGAAGAAGAAAAACGCTTCATGCATCACTACAATTTCCCACCATTCTCGGTTGGCGATATTAAAAAAGTCGGTGGACCTGGACGTCGTGAAATTGGTCATGGTGCTTTAGGTGAACGTGCCCTAAGTTATGTAATTCCAAGTGAAGAAGAATTCCCTTATACTATTCGCTGCGTTAGTGAAGTTTTAGAAAGTAATGGCTCAAGTTCGCAGGCATCTATATGTGCTAGTAGTATGGCCCTTATGGCAGCTGGTGTTCCAATTAAAGATATGGTAACAGGTATTGCCATGGGTCTAATTACAAGTGGGCCGCTTGATGGAAAGCATCCATATACCATCCTAACTGATATTCAAGGTTTAGAAGATCACTTCGGTGATATGGACTTTAAAGTTGCTGGTACAAGTAAAGGTATTACCGCTTTACAAATGGATATTAAAGTTAAAGGTGTTAGCAAAGAAGTACTCCATGAAGCTCTAATGCAGGCCCTTAAAGCCCGTAATGAAATCCGTGCAGCTCAACTTGCTGCAATTGCAGAACCAAGAGAAGATGTTAGCAAGTGGGCTCCAAAGATGGATACCATGACTGTACCAGTTGATAAAATCCGTGAAGTTATCGGAACCGGCGGAAAAGTTATTAATAAAATCATTGAAGAATGTGATGATGTCAAAATCGATATTACTGATGATGGACATGTCGCAATTTATCATATGGATCGCGAGATGATCAATAAGGCCAAAACTCAAATCGAGAATATAATTCGCGAAGCTAAAATCGGTGAAGTTTTCGAGGGCGAAATCGTTCGTATCGAACCATATGGCGTTTTCGTAAATCTATTTGGTGAAGTTGATGGACTATGTCACGTATCAAGTCTTGCCTGGCATTATGTCGAAGATCCAAGCAAAATCTATCAACTTGGTGATAAATTAAAAGTTAAAGTTATCGAAATTGATGAAAAAGGCAAAGTCAAAGTTAGTCATCGTGAGTTTTTAGAAAAACCAGAAGATTACGAAGAACGTCCAAAACGTCAATTTAATAAAGATAATAACAAACGCCCAAGGCGTGATGAGAAACGTAATCGACGATAAAATAACTAAAAGCACCTTCGAAAATGGAAGGTGCTTTTTCTTTTTAATGCTTAATTTAGTAAAAAAACAACAAATTAGATAAAAAAGAGTGAAAACATTAAACAAATGCTCTCATTTTATGTATAATTTATTTGTAGAATTATGAAAGACGTTATTATAATTGGCGCTGGCGTAATCGGCGGTTTAATTGCAAGAGAATTGAGTCGTTATGAAGTTTCTTTTTTAATTGTGGATAAAGAAAATGATGTTGCTAATGGAACAACAATGGCTAACTCTGCTATTGTTCATAGCGGTTACGACCCAATACCTAATAGCAAAAAAGCATATTTTAACCGTAAGAGTGTACCGCTTTTTCCAAAACTTTGTGAACAATTAGATGTAGAACTTGATAACATTGGTTCTTTAACAGTAGCACTCTATGAAGAACAATTACCTCTTTTAGATAGTCTAGTAAAAAGAGCAAAAGAAAATGACGTTGAAGTTAAACTATTAAATAAAGAAGAAGTATTAGCGATAGAACCTAACTTAAATCCTGAAGTTTTAGCAGCTCTATATGCTAAGGATGCTGGTATTGTTAATCCTTTTCAATTAACTGTTCATGCGATTGAAAACGCTCTAGATAACGGCGGCGAACTTCTTTTAAATGCTGAAGTTCTAAAAATTAACAAAAAAGAAGGTCATTATGAAGTTGTTACTAGTAAAGGAATTCACTTAGCAAAAGTAGTAGTTAATGCAGCTGGCGTTCATTCTGATGATATCGCTAAAATGGTAGGAGATAATAGTTTTGAAATTACTCCAAGAAAAGGATCTTATTTTGTTATTGATAAATTGGCAGAACCACTAGTTAATCACGTTGTTTTTCCGCTTCCAAAAGGAGGTAGTAAAGGTATTTTAGTAACTCCTACAACAGCAGGAAATATTCTTATTGGTCCAACAAGTGAATATAGTAGCGATAAAACTGATATTGGAACAGATGCGCCAACGCTAAATAAAATAAGAGAAAGTGCTCTTACTTTAGTTCCTTCAATTCCTTTTAATAAAACGATTAGAACTTTTAGTGGCCTAAGAGCAACTCCAAATACAGGTGACTTTATTATTGAAGAAAGTAAAGTTGCACCTAACTTTATAAATGTAGCAGGAATTGAATCGCCTGGTTTAGCCTCAGCGCCTTATATAGGTATATATGTAGTAGAAGAGTTAATTGGAAAATTACTCCCCTTAAAAGAAAAGAAAAATTTTAATCCGAAAATTAAAAAGTATACTAAACCCAAATTATTAAATGAGGCCGAAATTGCAGAGTTACATAAAAAAGACCCACGTTTTGCAAGGATGATTTGTAACTGTGAACAAGTTTCAGAAGGTGAAATAATTGAAATTTTATCTAGAAGTGTTCCAGTTAATAGCATTAAAGCTGTTAAAAAAAGACTTCGGGCAGGCTTTGGAAAATGTCAAGGTGGATTTTGTCAAATTCATGTTATGAAAGTAATGGCGGATTTCTATAAAGTACCTTTATCAAAAATTGTTTTTGATGAAGAAGATAGTTATATTGTTTTGGATGATAAAGATGAAAGATAAGTATGATGTAATTGTAATTGGTGGCGGTGCCGCAGGGTGTGAAGCCGCGTTAGCAGCAAAAAATGCTGGTGTTAAAAATGTTTTAATCATTGAAAAGGAAAAACGCCTCGGCGGTATTTTAAATCAATGTGTTCATAATGGATTTGGACTTACTCATTTTGGCGAAGAATTAACAGGACCAGAATATGCTGAACGAGTTGCAGAAAATGTAGTAAAAGCTGGCATTGATGTTCTTTTAGAAGCAGAGGTTATAGAAATAACTGAAGGCTATGAAGTCAAATTTGCATCATACAATGAAGGAATTAAAACTGTTTCTACGACTGCACTAATTTTAGCAACAGGATCTTATGAACGAAATGCTGGTGCTATTCTCCTACCTGGAGAAAGACCACCAGGCATTTTAACTGCAGGGCAAGCTCAATTATTAATGAATGTTGAAGGTTATGCAGTCGGTAAACGTGTTTTTATTCTTGGAAGTGGTGATATTGGGCTAATTATGGCCCGTAGAATGACTCTAGAAGGAGCAAAAGTCTTAGGGGTAGCAGAAATTATGCCCTATAGTAACGGGCTTAACCGCAACATCGTTCAATGTTTGCAAGATTTTGATATTCCTCTTTACTTATCACATACCGTAAGTAATGTATATGGAAGAAAACACTTAGAAGGAATTACGATTTCTCGCGTTGATGAAAAATTTAATATTATTGAAGGTACAGAAATTTATTTTGAAGTTGATACGCTTTTACTTGCAGTTGGACTAATCCCTCTTACTTCACTTCTTGATAAATTAGGTGTTAAATTTAGTAAAAGTCGCAGTGCTGTTGTTGATGAGCGACTTGAAACCGAAAAGCCTGGTTTATTTATGTGTGGTAATAGTCTTCATATTCACGATTTAGCAGACGAAGCAAGCAAAGAGGGCGAATTAGCAGGGTTAATGGCAGCAAATTATGTTTTAAATAAGAATAAGAAAGCTGAACAAAAAGTAAAACTCTTACAAGTAAGTCCAAGTAATGGTGTAAATTATGTTATTCCTAACTTTGTTAATTATCCAAGTGAAGTTGATGAAATTACATTCCGTCTTCGCGTTAGTAAACCAATGCTTCGAAGCAAAATCTGTTTCTATGTTGATGATAAATTAATTAAAACTAAATTCTATCCTTTTTTAATTCCTAGTGAAATGACAACTATTACACTTAAGAAAGAAGAATTAATAGATGGAAAAAGTTTAACTTTAACCGCGGAGGAAATAAATGGCTAAAAAGACTCTTATTTGTATTGTATGCCCACGCGGATGTCATCTTGAAGTTGATGAAAATTTTAATGTGACAGGTAATTTTTGTAAACGAGGGATAGCCTACGCTAAAGAAGAGTTAACTACTCCAACACGAACACTTACAAGTACTGTCATTATTCGTGGAGGAGTTATCCCACGACTAAGCGTAAAAACATCTGCCCCAATTCCAAAAGAGAAAATATTCGAAGTTATGGAAGAAATTCGTCTTGTTAAATTAGAAGCTCCTATTAATGTTGGAGATATTATAATAAAAAATGTTGCAAATACTAATGTTGATATCGTTGCAACTCAAACAATTAATAAACAATAAACTTGAAAAATACGACAATTTTGATAAACTAATCTACGATTAGTCTTATTATCTAGATTAAGGAGAAATAAGAATGGGTGAAAAAATAAAATTTTTTGCTTTAGGTGGTCTTGATGAAAACGGCAAGAACATGTATATCGTTGAAGTTGACGATGATATTTTTGTTATTGAAGCAGGTTTAAAATATCCAGATTCAACTAGACCTGGAATCGATTTTATTATTCCTAATATTGACTATCTAAAAAACAATAAACAACGAGTTAGAGCATATATTATTTCTCATGGTCATGATGATCAATTTGGTGCTCTTCCATTTATTTATGATCAAGTTCCTGCCCCAATCTATGGAACTGAGGCTACTTTAATGATGCTTGTTCGCTTTACTAAAAAAGCAGGCCTAAAACGAGAATATAACTTAAATGTTATCGAACCAAGCTCTACTGTAAAAATTGCCAATCGTAATTTTGTCTTTTTCCAAACTACTCATAATGCGATGTATAGTGTTGGAGTTGCAATTGACACAACGCAAGGATATGTCGTTTACTCTAGCGATTTCATTGTTGAATATAATCCAAGTAATCGCTATAAACTTGAACTTAATGAAATCGCTAAAATTGCTGAGAAAAATGTTCTTTGTCTTCTTGCAGAAAGTATGGGCGCTGAAAGACCAGGTTATACCTCGCCTTCACATCGAATTACTCCTCATATTGACGGAGTAATTAGAGATGCAAAAGGGCGTGTCTTTATTTCTTTATACGATCAATCACCCTACAGCGTTGAAGAATTAGTCGCAGTAGCAAAAAAACATAACCGTAAAATAATGCTCTATAACGAAAGTGCTGATGATTATTTCCAAATGTTTAAAGAACATAATCTCCCTCTTTGTGAGCCTAATATGCTTATAAGTCGCGACGATTTATTTAGAGTTAACGAGAACACTTTAATTATTCTTCTTTTAAATAACGGGGAAGATCTTTTTGATGATATTAATGATCTAGCCTTAAGAAGAAATAAAGATAAACGTTTTGTTTTAAGCGAACATGATAACTTTATTATTGCTTGTCCTGCTCCTGCAACACTAGAAATTCAGGCCACAGAAACACTTGATAATCTCTATATTTCAGGTGCTCAAGTTCATAATGTATCTAGAAAACTCGTTAGTAATATGCATGCTCAAGAAGAAGACTTACGCATGCTTCTAGCACTTTTAAAACCTAAATACTATATTCCAATTAAAGGTAATTTCCGTCATCAAGAAGCAAATGCTAATGTAGCCTTAAAAGCAGGTCTAAATTATAATCATACGAATATTTTCCTTCTTGATAACGGTATTCCTGTCGTTTTTGAAAACGGCAAAGGAAAAACACTTTTTAAAGATGAAGACCGCATTATAAGTGGTGATTTAATGGTGGATGGAACCGGGATTGGCGATACAAATCGTGGCGTTTTAGAAGATCGACTTAATTTTAGTAGCGATGGCGTTATTGTTTTAGGCTTAATTTTCTCTATGCAAAAAAGAAAAATTGTCGCAGGTCCTGATGTGCAAATGAGAGGATTTGTTTATCTTCGAGACAGCGAATCGCTTTTAAAACAAGTTATTAAAATTTTCGTTGAAACTGTTGAGAAAAATTTACTAGAATCTGAAATTGATATGCAAAAAATTAGTGATGAAGTAAAAGATAAAGTTGAACGCTATATTTATCACGATACAAGAAGAAATCCCGTGATTATTCCCTTAATTCGTCCGCTTGATTAATTAATTAGTAAAAAAATTCACGCCCCTATTTTAGGGGCGTGTTTTTTTAATACTTTTTTCCTTTTACGTAATAATTTACGTAAAAAATAATGCTAAATAGAGTAATATTATGTATAATATTAGTAAGTATGAAAAAAGAAAAACAAAAGATAGAATTGAAGGAAAAAAGTAAACAAACATTTACGATGTTAAATGGGATTATTATAGCTCTTTTAGCAACGGTTGGTTTACTTAATCGTTCGATTGGTTCTTTTGTAACTTTTGTTTTCTATATTCTTTTTGGTAATGCATATGTTTTATTTTTCGGATATTTAATTTTATATGCCTTAGTTTTACTCTATTCAAGGGGAAGAAAAGTAAATAGACTTTTTCTTACATCACTTGGTTTAATTTTTATTCTACTAGGTGTCAGTGGACTATTTTTCTATAAAGAAGTTCCTCATCCAAGTTTTGCTGATATTAGTCTTCAAATAAAAACGATGGGTCCATTTAAAGATGCGATGACCACAAGTCGTCCTAATATTGTGGCTTCTTATCGTGGTGGCCTTTTTGGCGGACTCATCTACACCCTTTTATATTTGATGGTTCAAAAGGTAGCCTCGGTTGTAATTTTAGCTTTTATCATTTTTATTGGTTTTATCATTGTTATTTGGCCGCTGTTGAAACGGTTCTATTTATATGTTAAAGACTACATTAATGTATTACGAAAAAAGCAACAATTTTTTAATAAAGCTAGTCAAATTGCCCCTCAATCATCTAGTGAATCAAGGCTTTCTTCAAAACCAGAACCAATAAGCCGACCAACATATCAAGCGCCAACGAGCAATGTTACCGTTCCTCAAGTTAAAAGTATTTCTACTCCGACAGGTCTAAAACCTGTTTCTTTTGGTCAAACAGTTACTAAACAATCAATTGGATTATCTCCTGTTGCACAAAGTTTAGCAAAACAATCAACTCCAGAACCAAAACAAGAAAAAATGACACTTGAACGCCAAAGCGCTCCATCTTACAAAGATGAACTTAGGTTTAATCTTAATTTTAAAGTTGAAATGGAAGCTGAAACTCAACCAATAAAAGAGGAACCAATTATTCCTATAGTTAAAGAAACTTTAGATGAACCAATCTTAAAAGCGGCTCCTCCTATTCCAACACCAACTCCTGTTGTTGAACCAGTACATGTTGAGCCAATTTATGTTCCTGAAGAGGAAGAAGAAATTATTGTTAAACCAAGAGTTAGAAAACCGAAGGTAAAAACTACTTATACTTTCCCATCATCTGATTTATTAATTCCTGATGCAGATTTTGAAGATGATCGAACTAATGAAAGAGCAGCTGAAGAAGCACTTCAAGCACTTAATCAGCAATTTGCTAATCTTAATATTGGTGCCCAAGCCGTATCTTATACAATAGGTCCTTCAATTACTCGTTTTGATATTAGGATGAATGATGATGAATCAGTTAATACGATTAATAAATATATTCCGGACTTAAATATTCGTTTAGGTGGAATTCATGGTCGTTTTGAACAAGTTGTCGCAGGTAAAGATACATCTGGTTTTGAAATTCCAAATAAAAAGACCAAAATAGTTCGCTTTAGATCATGTTTTGAAAAACTTCCAAAACTAACAAAAAAGACTAAAATGATTGTTCCTTTTGGAATGGATATTTCAGGGGAAATTATTAACGGCAGTCTTGATGAATTCCCTCACCTTCTTGTCGCGGGTGCGACAGGAAGTGGTAAATCTATCTACATGCATTCAATTCTTTTAACTCTTATTATGCGCAATACGCCTGATGAATTACGTCTTTTAATTATTGACCCAAAAAGAGTTGAAATGGCTCGTTATGCTGATATGCCTCACTTACTTTGTCCAATCGTTAAAGAGCCAAAAGATGCAAAAGTTGCGCTTTATAAACTCGTTAATTTAATGGAAGAACGCTACTTAAAATTTGAAGAAACTGGTGCTAGTAAACTTAGTGAATATAATGAAATTGCTGAAGAAGAAGGCCTAGAACCAATGGCACGCATCGTTGTTGTTGTTGATGAGTATGCCGACTTAGTTGAAAGTGAAGGTGATATTTCTACACCGATTCTTCGTCTTGCACAAAAATCAAGAGCATGCGGCATTCACTTAATTATTAGTACTCAGCGGCCCTCAGTTAATATTATTACTGGTACGATTAAAGCTAACCTACCTACTAGAGTTGCTTTAATGGTTTCAAGTGCTACAGATAGTAAGACAATTTTAGGTCAAGGTGGTGCAGAAGATTTACTTGGCTACGGAGATATGTTAGTTGATTGTACGCAGCTATCTCGTAGTGGTTTTACTAGAATTCAAGGCGCCTTTGTTGAAGGAACTGAAATTAGATCAGTTGTTCGATTCTTAAAAGAAAATGTTGATGTTAACTACTATAGTGACTTCCTTGATTTAAGCGAACGAAGTAGCGGACCAGCGGGCTTAACAAGCGGTCTTGATGGTGGAGATGATCGCTACTTAGAAATAAAACAATGGGTTCTTACACAAGACCGTGTTTCCAAAAACAAGCTTTCAAACACCTTTAATATTGGTTTTAATCGTGCACTTAAAATTTATGATATGCTTCTAGCTGATGGAGTGATAGTTGAAACTGATGAAGCAAACTCAAGTAGAGGCGCAAAAGTTGTTATTGAAGAAAGTTCGCCAAGCGAACGAAGAATTGAACAATTCTACGAGTAGAAATAGCAAGGAGAAAAACATATGTTTTATGGTCAATTTAGTGCGATTTTGTTAAATTTATCCACAATTCGTATTGTTTTAAATAACGAAAAACATCGTGAAGAAGAACCGCGAATTATGATCTTAAAAAACAATGAACAATTAATAAAATTTAAACTCATTAATGTAGCTTTTCAATTTAGAACAAATATTTATGATTTAGAATTAGAAAAAGAGATCGAACTCGGAAATGATTACACTGTTTTCATAGAAAACTATGGTCGTAACCCATTAAATTTAAATAACTTACCTTATTTTGATGAATTTGATGATCTTTTTGCCTATGATGGACCTCTTGGTCCACAATATAAAGAAAGTGAAACAAGTTTTTATTTATGGGCTCCACTTGCAAGTAAAGTATGGCTAAAACATAAAAAACCACGGGCGAAAGATTGGACATACACTCTTATGGACCGATCTAAAAAAGGAGTTTATAAAGCGACTTTAAAAGGTAATCAAGACGGATTATTGTATCGCTTTATGGTGACCAATAGCGGTGTTGTTGAAGAGGTTACAGATCCTTATGGACTTAGTTCAACCGCTAATGCCGCGGAATCAGCCGTTATTAATTTAGCAAAATGTAAGGTGCCGCTAAATAATCATAAACTCCCACCTCTAAAGAGGATGAGTGATATGATTATTTACGAAACTAGCGTTCGTGATATGACTAGCGACCCCTTAACTAATGTTAAAAATCGTGGTACTTTTTTAGGGTTAATCGAAAAAGGTCGTAAATCTAAGCGAGGTGGACCAGTTGGGTTTGATTATTTAGTTGATTTAGGAGTTACTCATATTCAACTTTTACCAATTTATGATTTTAAAACTGTAAATGAACTTGATAAATGGAAAACATATAACTGGGGTTATGACCCGCAGCAATATTTTGTGCCCGAAGGTAGTTATTCTACAAAACCTAATGATCCATATAGTAGAATAATTGAATTAAAACAAATGGTCAGTGCCTTTCATAATGTAGGAATCCGTATTTCCATGGATGTTGTTTATAATCATGTTTATGATTATGATACGAGTGTATTTGAGCGAATTGTACCTAACTACTATTTCCGTAGAAGTGATGATGGGCGAATTTGTATGGGCTCAGGTTGTGGAAATGACTTAGCAACTGAACGACCAATGGTAAGACGCTTAATTATTGATTCTGCGCTTCATTTTGTTAAAACATACGGAATTGATGCTTTTAGAATGGACCTAATGGGTTTAATTGATATTGATACAGTAAAAGAACTCTATAAAAAAGCTAGAGAAATAAATCCTTCCTTTATGATTTATGGTGAAGGATGGAACATGCTAACAGGTTTAGATATGGAAGATTTAGCAAACATGAATAATGCTTTCCAATTACCCGAAATTGGTTTCTTTAATGATAGTTTTAGAGAAATTATAAAAGGAGGCTCTTTTGCTGATAAAATTCATGTTAAAGGCTACATTTTAGGTGCGAAAAACTATCGACACGGCTTTAAGTTTGCCTATCTTGGTTCAACACAAAATGAAACTTTTGAGCCTATATTCATTCATGCTGGTCAAAGCATCAATTATGTTGAATGCCATGATAACGGAACGCTAATTGATAAAATTATTGTTTCAAATAGTAATGAAGATCTAAATACAATGCTACGACGTTTGCAAATGGCAAACGCCGTAACAATGCTTTCCTTTGGAGTGCCATTTTTCCATCGCGGGCAAGAGATAGGTTTATCAAAGTATGGAGATATGAACTCTTATCGAAGTAGCGATAAGGTTAATCAATTCGCCTATGCACTTGCTAATAAGCGAGAAAGTTTTGTAGATTATTTTAAAGATTTAACTAAATTACGCCGTGAATGTGAATTTTTACGTGAAGAAGATCCTGCCATAATTAAAAAGATGGTTAAATTTATTGATCTTGACCACGGCGGAATTGCTATTAGTTATAAAAATATTGAAGAGCGCTCACCGTATCGCTTGTTTAATGTCTTTATAAATATTAGTAGCAATCCCTTATTTATAGCTCTAGAAGAACCACAAAAAACTATCTTTAATCAAAACGGCTATATTGAAGGGAAAGCAAATGATATAACACGGAATTTGATGGTTTCGCCTCATTCCGTCATTATTATGGGTTTACGAAAAGACGACGAACAACGCTCAATTTAACAGTTTAATTTCAACTTTAAGGAGGAAATTATATGTTATCTTCAGTTCTATTAATTGGGCGTCTTGGCAAATTAGTAAGTCCAACAGTTCGTGAAGTCCTTGTTGAAAGACCGCTTTACGAAAAAGAAAAAGAAACAAAAGTTATCGACCGCTACTTAACTGTTTATTGGTCTAAAAATCCTTATGCGACAATGTATAAAGCAAAAGATGGTTACCTTGTCGCAATCAAAGGACGCTTAACTGTTTGTAGCGAACTTGGAGTCTTAATTATTTGTGAAGCAATTGATTATTTAGATGATTATGTAAAGGAGTAAAAGATTATGTGGAAGTATATAGTATGGGTAATAAAGGTTGTACCAAGGGTCATATTTGATTATTTTGCTTGGATTCGCCGTTATGCCCGTCGACCAGAACGCTATCCACTTGAAGTTCGTTATGCAAAAGTAAGAGCTTTTTGTCTTCGCCTTTGTCGAAAGTTAGGCGTCAAGGTTAATGTTGTTAATCGGCCTATACAAGATCGAAGTGAAGTTCGCTACTACATTTGCAATCATGTTGGTTTTTTTGATCCCATTGTTTTAATTGCAACTTCACGAGAACCAATCTTTTTTGTCGCAAAAAAAGAGAGTAAAAAAATGCCATTTGTAGGAAAAATTCTAAAATGCATTGATGGAGTTTTTATTGATCGTGGCAATTTACGGCAAGAAATTCAAGCAATGAAAGTTCTTAGAAATCGCTTAGCTGATAAAAAAGGACACGTTTGTATTTATCCAGAAGGAACAAGAAATAAATCTTATACTGCACCTTTAGCAGATTTTAAACCAGGTGGATTTAAACCTGCTATTTCGAATTTGACTCCCATATATCCGATTGCTATTTGGGGTACACAATTTATTTTACAAAGTAAATTTCATCTAAAAGGCGGATATAATGTTTTACTTGTGTTCCTTCCAGAAATTAATTTAACATCAGAAGATGATACGATTAATATTGCAGCGAAAGCACAAGAAATAATGCAAGATAAAGTTAATAATCTTCGTAATTATTATTATGATGTTTATTTGAGAAATGATAAGCGTAATAGAGTTGGCAAATTTATTTCTAACTAATGCGTAAGCCTTTAGGGTAATGATTTTTAAGCATCCTACGGGATGCTTTTATTAAGCCTAAATTAATTCCATCATAACTTACAATATGAAACCCATCTTTAATATTATCTTTTTTTATAACATTACCACTTAGATAAACGTTTAATTCTTCCTCATTTAAGGAAATTGAATTTGTTGCATCTAAGAAGTGAGTTAAATGATGATGAGGAATGGTTTGTTTTCTTTGTTTATCAAAGAGCTTTACACCATATCGAAGGACAAATAAATCTTTAGTATCAAATGGAATATTTATTCCATAAATTCCAGTTTGATCTTCAAACTTATATAAGTTGATTTCATTATATTTAAATAAAGATAGTTTCTTTTTAGGAATAGTTGCTGTTTTTAATTCGCCAGGCTTTTTTATTAGACAAATAAAGTGACCATCACCTTCATATAAATGGGGGAACAGGTGAATGGCTTCTTTTAGTTTATCGTCTCTATAAAAAGAGGGGTCATTTGCAATATTTACTAGGATTATGTTGCGTTTTTTCTTGAGCTCAAAAATAACTTCCTCATTTTCTTCATAAGAAAAAGAGCAAGTTGAATATAGAAGAAGGCCACCTGGAGCAAGTGCATCATAGGCTGCTACGATTAATTCTTTTTGAAGTTTTGCAGCACTTAAAACTTTATTTAGGTGCCAATCCTCAATCATCCTATCATCTTTTCTAAACATGCCAGAACCACTACAAGGTGCGTCTAAAAGAATTTTAGTAAATGTGTTTGGATACTTTTCACAAATCTTAAGAGCACTTTCGTTAGTTACAATTACATTACCTAAACCCATTCTCTCGATATTACTAATTAAGACATTAGCTCTCTTTTTTGATATGTCATTTGCAAGAATAAGGCCTGATTTGTTGAGTTTTAAACTAGTTTGAATAGTTTTTCCTCCTGGTGCAGCACACATATCTAAGACAATATCATCTTGATCAATTGGAAGAAGACTAGCTACAAGCATCGCACTTAAATCTTGCAGATAATAGCAACCAGCATCAAAAAGCCAGTGTTTACCAGGACTAATTAAATTTGGATCATAGATGTAACCATTATTTATTAAGGGGTGCTTAGTCAAATTTGGAAAATATTTTAATAGTTTTTCGTGACTTATTTTATTTTCATTTCTAAGCAATCCATGTAATCTTGTTTTTGAAAAACTCTCAACAAGATTATTAATTGTTTCTATTGATAAATATTTTTTTAAGTGACTTTTAAAGATATCTTTCATCGTATGTAAAACTCACTAAATATTATATAATAATATTAATAGTATACAAAGGAGGAACGCTATGCGATTCGTAGATATAATAAGTAAAAAGCGCTACGGTGGAGCATTAACTGAAGAAGAAATTACTTTTTTTATTAAAGAATATGTAAAAGGTAGTATTCCTGATTATCAAGTTAGTGCTTTATTGATGGCAATCGTTTTTAATGGAATGAATTTAGAGGAAATCTCAGTATTGACTCGTGAAATGATGCATTCCGGTGATGTTATTGATTTAAGTGCGATTAAAGGAATAAAAGTTGATAAACATTCAACTGGAGGAGTTGGCGATAAAACATCGCTTGTTTTAGGCCCATTAGTTGCAAGTTTTGGTGTTCCAGTTGCCAAAATGAGTGGGCGTGGTTTAGGTCATACTGGAGGGACACTTGATAAACTTGAGTCAATTCCTGGCTTAACAATTGAACTTTCAGGTGAAAGATTTATAAATCAAGTAAATACAGTTGGATGTGCAATTATTGGTCAAACAGGTAATCTTGTTCCAGCTGATAAAAAATTATATGCACTTCGCGATGTTACAGCGACAGTTGAAAGTATCCCCCTTATTGCCTCATCAATTATGAGTAAAAAATTAGCATCAGGGAGTGACACAATCCTTCTAGATGTAAAATATGGAAGTGGTGCTTTTATGAAAACTCTTGAACAAGGAAGAGAATTAGCCCGACTTATGGTCAATATTGGTAATAGTTTAGGGCGTGACACACGTGCGATATTAACTAATATGGATCAACCACTTGGTCTAGCAATTGGTAATAATTTAGAAGTTAAAGAAGCGGTTGCAACACTTCACGGACATGGGCCACATGATTTTAGTGAGCTTTGTAAAAGAGCAGCAGCTATTATGCTTGAACAAGCTAAAGTCGTAAAAAACCAAAATGATGCCCTTATTTTAATTGAAGAAAAAATTAAAAGTGGTGAAGCTTTTGCTAAATTTAGAGAAATGGTTAAAGCTCAAGGCGGTGATTTAACTTATATTGATGATTTAACTAAATTTCCAGTAACTAAAAATATTATTCCTGTTTTATCAACTAAAGAAGGATATGTAGAACATATTGATAGCCTAGCTGTTGGTGTTGGTGGTATGAAACTTGGAGCTGGACGAGCCACCGTTGATGATGTACTTGATATGTCTGCTGGGATAATATTAAACAAAAAAGTTGGTGATTTTGTTAAAAAAGGTGAAACTCTAGCTACGCTTTACTCAAATAAAGAATCTAAAACTAATAATGAAGTTCTAAAAGAAGTTCACGATGCTTATTTAATTAGTAAAGAAAAAATCGGCACACCACCGATTATTTCTGATTATATTAAGTAATTAGTCTACTTTCTTTAGTTTTCTTAGACGCGCGACACTTGTCGTGCGTTTTATTTTTTGTAATCTTAGGTAATTTTGATTAAGTGATTGCTCCATTTTTGAATCAAAAGATGGTATGTAAAACTTTTCATCTTTTATTAAATTTGGTAGATATTGCATTTTCTCCCAAATATCTGGGCGATCATAAGGATAACGATCTTCCTCTTTGACATTTACTGGCGTTAAAACTAGATAATCAAGTGGAGGAAGTGGCATTTCTTCCGCTTTTCCGATAGCTTTATTAATAGCATTGTATGAAGCTTTTGATTTTGGCGATAATGCTAATTCACATACAGAAAAACCAAGCGGAATACTTGCTTCAGGGAAACCTACCTCTCTAGCAGTTTGAATTGCTTGATAACATCTATCAACTGCTGCAGGGTTGGCTAAACCGATATCTTCATATGCAGTAATAATTAAGCGTCTTGCAATTGATTCTAAGTCTCTAGCTGCAATTAAACGAGCCAGATAATAAAGAGCCGCATCTACATCTGAACCTCTAATTGACTTTTGTAGAGCACTTACTGCATCGTAGTGTCCTCCTTCATCTTTATCAATGATGTAATTGGGAACACGAGTAATTGAACTAACAGTTTCAACAGTAATTGGTGATTCTCTTTGTAATGAAAGAACTTCTAAAATATTGTAAGCAAACCTTAAATCACCATTAGAAATTTTTGCAATTGCTTCTAGAGCATCATCAGTGAATTCAGCTTTTTTATTTAATCCGTTATAAGCCTCAATTGCTCTTTTTAAACCAATGATAATTTCCTCATTAGTTAGCGGTTTTACTTCAAGTAGATGACAACGTGATCTAAGAGCAGGATTAAGTGCTAGATATGGGTTAGCAGTAGTAGCACCAATTAAGTAAATATCACCACTTTCGATGTGTGGTAGTAAAAGATCTTGTTTATCTTTATTTAGTCGATGTACCTCATCAAGAACAAGAACTAAGCGAGGATATAATTCTCTTAGGCTTAAAGCTTCTTCAATTTGTTTTTTGCTGCTTGTAACAGCATTTAATTTTACAATATGGGCATTTAATGAATTGCCATATGCTTCTGCAATCGTTGTTTTCCCACTTCCTGGTGGACCAAAAAGAATACAAGAAACTAGCATATCATTTTCAAGGCAATTACGTAAAAAACCACCTTCCCCAACAAGGTGTGGTTGTCCAATTATCCCATCAAGATGAGTTGGTCGCATACGATAAGCAAGTGGTGTAATCATACATTTAATATATCATTTTAGGTCCTTTTTTTCTATAATATATAGGAAAGGAACACTCAAAATGAGAGTCGTTATTCAAGTTGTAAAAGAAGCTAGTGTAAAAGTTGATGGTAAACTTCTAAATGAAATCGGTAAAGGCTATGTCCTTTTAGTAGGTTTTAAACCTGGTGATAATGAAGAAATAACTTGCAAAATCGCCTCTAAAATTACAAAACTGCGTCTTTTTGAAGATGAAAATGGTAAAACGAACTTAAGTTTAAAAGATGTAGATGGTGAAATTTTAAGTATTTCTCAATTCACACTATATGGAGATGTAAGAAAAGGAAATCGCCCTTCTTTTATTAATTCCTTAGAAGGTAGCAAAAGCAGTGAATTATACGATTTATTCAATTCTGAATTAGAAAATCTTGGTTTTAAGGTTAAAGCAGGACAATTCGGTGCAAAAATGGATATTAAACTTATTAACGAAGGTCCTTTTACTTTAATTGTTGATAGCGAGGAGCTTTATGGATAAGAAAATGCCTCGCGTGATGATTGGATTAAGTGGTGGAGTTGATAGTGCAGTTGCAGCATATCTTTTAAAAGAACAAGGCTACGATGTAATTGGTGGTTTTATGCGCAATTGGGATGCGATGGCTAGCGGTGATGTTGAGGGTAATCCAACCTTAAGCGATCCTCAATGCCCACAAGAAGTTGATTATGAAGATGCACAAAAAGTAGCAGATAAATTAGGAATCCCCTTACTTCGAGTTGATTTTATCAAAGAATATTGGGATGATGTTTTTACTTATTTTTTGGATGAATACAAAAAAGGCCGAACACCAAATCCAGACATTTTTTGCAACAAATATATTAAATTTGATAGGTTTTTAGAATGGTCAAAGGCACAAGGATGCGATTTAATAGCCACTGGTCATTACGCAAAAACTGTCGTTGAAAACGGGATTACACGTTTGCTTAAGCCTAGTGATAAAAACAAAGATCAAACATATTTTCTTAGTCAGTTAAATCAAGATCAAATCAAGACAACACTATTTCCTTTAAGTGATATTGATAAATCAAGAGTTCGCCAAATTGCAAAAAAACTTGGTCTTTCTGTTGCTTCAAAAAAAGATAGTACAGGTGTATGTTTTATTGGTGAAAGACATTTTAAACACTTTCTTCATAACTACATTCCAATGAAAAAAGGATCAATTGTTGATATTAATACAAAAAGACAAATTGGTATTCATGATGGAGTTTTCTACTATACAATTGGACAAAGACGCGGACTTGGTATTGGTGGTATAGCTGATTTTCCTGATGCTAAGGGATGGTATGTTTGTAAAAAGGATGTAGCGAAAAACATTCTTTTTGTAGCTTCTGATCCTGATGATGAGCATCTACTAAGTGATTCTGCCTTAATCAATCAACTTAACTGGAATAGTATTGAACCAAAAGAAGGGACGAAATTAAACGCCAAATTCCGTTATCGGCAAAAAGATTTACCAGTTATAATTGCAAAAAAACAAAATGGAGATGTCCTTCTTACATTTCCAAAACCATATAAAGCTCTTACTCCTGGACAAGCATGTGTTTTTTATGATGGCGATTATTGTCTAGGTGGAGGAATTATTGATAAAGTATTTTTTAAAGGTGAACAAATCAATTAAGTGTAATTTTTATTATGTGTTATAATAAAATTACAAATCGCATAGAAGACGAATTAATCAACCATTTATTAGCGACATTCGGACAGTGAAAGCGAATGAAAAATGATTAAAAGCCACTTCTTAGAGAGACTAATCATCTCCGTTAACTCGCGTTAAGAGAAAATTGAGTGCATTGTAAAATGAAAAAGGATGGTACCGCGGAATATTTCGTTCCTTAAAGTACCTTTTTTCATTTTTTGGAGGATTATATGAAGTATTTATCAAGTAATGAAATTCGTAGACTTTGGTTAGACTTTTTTATTAAAAAAGGTCATTTACAAATTCCAAGTGCAAGTCTTATTCCTGTTAATGATCCTACTTTACTTTGGATTAATAGTGGTGTTGCAGCCCTTAAGCAATATTTTGATGGAAGTAAGGCTCCGCAAAATCCACGTTTAACGAATGTGCAAAAAAGTATTAGAACAAATGATATTGAAAATGTTGGAAAAACAAGTAGACATCACACTTTTTTTGAGATGTTAGGTAATTTTTCAATTGGCGATTATTTTCGTAAAGAAGCAATAGCTTTTGCAATTGAAATTTTAACAAGCGAACAATATTTTGCAATGCCAATTGAAAAATTATATTTTACATATCATCCTAGTGATTTTGCAACTTATGAAGAATGGCAAAAACACGGTGTTAAAAAGGAAAATTTAATTGCACTTGAAGGAAATTATTGGGAAATCGGTGAAGGACCAAGTGGTCCTAATACAGAAGTATTCTTCGATCGCGGTCCAAAATTCGATCAAAAAGGACAAGGTGTTGAACTATTAAAAAAAGATATAGATAATGACCGTTATATTGAAATTTGGGGAATTGTTTTTTCACAATTTAATGCCGAAAAAGGCAAAAAACGTGAAGAATATAAAGAATTACCGAGCAAAAACATTGATACTGGTGCAGGTTTAGAAAGAATCGCTGCGATTCTTCAAGATAAGGAAACGAATTTTGAAACTGATCTATTTATGCCAATTATTGAAAAAGTTTCGACCCTTGCTAGTGTAAAATATGAAGATAATCTAGCAGCTTATCGTGTAATTAGTGATCATATACGTGCTGCAACATTTGCACTTAGTGATGGAGCAATGTTTTCTAATGAAGGAAGAGGCTATGTCTTACGCCGACTAGTTAGAAGAGCTATGCGATATGGTCGTCAAATTGGTATTGAAGAGACCTTCCTTTATAAATTGGTTGATGTTGTTGTCAAAATTTATGAAGATTTTTATACAAATTTAGTCAATAACAAAGAAAAAGTTAAACAATTAATTAAGGGTGAGGAAGAACGCTTTATTAAAACACTTCAAAACGGTGAACAATTATTGCGTAAAATAATTGCTACGGAAGGTAAAATTACCTCTGAAACTGCTTTTAAGCTATATGATACATATGGTTTCCCGCTTGATATAACAAAAGAAATTGCTCTTGAAGAAGGTGTTCCTTTTAACTTTGATGATTTTGAAAAACTTTTAGAAGAACAAAGAGAAAGAGCTAGAAAAGCAAGACAAGATGTAGACTCAATGCATAAACAAAGCGAAGACCTTTTAAAATTTGAAGAAAAAAGTAATTTCAATTACGATAAAATGACTTTAACATCTACAGTTATTGCTCTTTTTAAAGACGGCTCAAAAGTTGATGAATTAACTGAAAGTGGAGAAGTGATTTTAAAAGAAACACCATTTTATGCTGAAAGTGGCGGACAAATTAGTGATATAGGAGTAATGGAAAATAAATCAACTTTAGTCAATGTAAATTATGTTTTAAAAGCTCCACATGGCCAGCACTTACATCAAGTAGAAGTCCAATACGGGACATTAAAAGTTGGTGATAAATTAAATCTTAAAGTTGATGAAAAAAAGAGACTTCTAACAATGAGAAACCATAGTGCGACACACCTTCTTCAAAGTGCTCTAATTGAAGTACTTGGTGAAGAAATCACCCAACAAGGCAGTGCGGTCACTGATGAATATTTACGTTTTGACTTTAATTATGAAAATAAAGTAAGTGAAACTGATCTTCAATTAATTGAAGAAAAGGTTAATGAACATATTGCGAGTTCACTTAAAATGACTTGTACCCAAATGAACTTAAAAGAAGCAGTAGCTAAAGGTGCTAAGGCAATGTTTACCGAAAAATATGATAATGTTGTTCGCGTTGTTGGTTTTGGTGATGTTTCTCTTGAACTTTGTGGAGGAACTCACGTTAGTGATACCTCTGAAATTGGTAGTTTCATTATTTTAAGCGAACATAGTATAGCAGCAGGAATTCGTCGAATTGAAGCAACAACGAGTCTTAATGCGTATCGCGAAATTAAAAAACGCGAACAATTGGCAAAAAGAATGCAAAATGCTCTAGATGTTAATACATTAAGTGAAGCAAATGTTGCTTTAAAAACATTACAAACTAGAAAAAACGAGTTAGAAAAAGAAGTAGAAAGATTATCTGACCTTCAAGCAAATGTAGAAGTTAAAAATCTAATGAAAAACTTTGTAAAGATTAAAGATGTAAATTTCCTATTTAGTATTTTAAAAGATAAGTCACGAGCAGAATTAATTCGCCTCATTGATAAACTAAAAGTTAAACACGAAAATGGTGTTGTAGTTCTAATTGGAAGTGAGAATAACCAATTTCCAATTCTTGCCACTGTAGGTCCAGAAGCAATAAAAGAAGGCTATTCTGCTGGGGTTATTGTTAAAAATGTTGCTTTGTTCCTAGGTGGAAGTGGCGGAGGTCAAAAAGCATTTGCACAAGGAGCAGGAAAAGATTCATCTAAGTTTTCAAATGTTGAAGAATATCTTAAGGAGCTTTTATTTAATGAGTAGAATCCTTGGTTTAGACTTAGGCGAGACAACAATTGGAGTAGCAATCTCTAATAGTGAACAAACCCTTTCTCTTCCTTTAAAAACTATTAGATATTCTAAAGGAAATTATAAGAAAGGTCGTGAAGAAGTTATTAAACTTTGTAAAGAAGAAAAAATAACTAAAATTGTTCTTGGCTATCCTATTTCAATGGATGGAACAATAGGCCCAAGGGCAGAAAGTGTAATGCGATTTAAAAGCGATTTAGAAAAAGAAAGCCCTAATTTGTCGGTTTTTCTTCAAGATGAAAGACTCTCAACTCTTGAAGCAAAGGAACGACTTTTAGCAAGTGGCTTAAAACAAGATAAAATAAAAGAGCGAATTGATGAAGTCGCTGCTAGTGTTATATTAGAAAGTTATCTTAGGAGAAAGGAAAATACACGAAATGAAAACAGATGATAATTTAATTATTATTACCGATGAAGAAGGTAACGAATATGAATTAGAAATTTTATTTACCTATGAAAATGAAGAACGAAATGCCAAATATGTTTTCTTTTTTGATCCTGAAAATGAAGATGAGGTAATGTTTGCTCGCTATACCGATGATGGTCACCTAGAATATGTTGAAGACGAAGAAGAACAAAAAGAAGCCGAAGAAGTCTTTAACACATTTAACTTCGAAGAAGATAACAATTAAAAGAACATAAAAGTTAATATTCCAACAATTGCACCTAAAACAATAAGTAAAATTGGGTGCAATTGTTTTTTATTTAAGTATCGATAACCAAAATAAAGAAGAGCAAAATTGATTAACAATACGATGTTACGTAAATCAATAGGCTCATTAGGATTAATTAAAAAGCTTAGACCTGTTTTTAAAACTAGAGTTACACCTGCTGCTGCAATAAGTGCTACTACAACTGGTTGAATCCCGCGTAAACCTGCTCGAACAAACTTCTTTTCTAAAAATGAGTGGAAGAATTTAGCAATTAATAAAATGATAATAAAACTTGGTAAAGTAACACCAATTGTAGCAACTAGCGCACCTAAAAAGCCAGCTTGAGTAGTACCAACAAATGTAGCCATATTAACTGCAAATGGGCCAGGCGTCATCTCACTAATACCAATAAAGTTAATTAATTCGTCATAAGTAATCCAGCCTCTAGAAAGTGTTTCCATTTCAATTAGAGGAATCATTGCATATCCACCGCCAAAGGTAAATAAACCTACCTTAAAGAAAACATAAAAAAGAAGAAGTAAAGTTATTGCTAAACTCATTTCTTCCTCCCTTTTAAATAAGGAACAAGGCCGTATAAAACTAAGCCAAGTAACATCCCCATTATGATAAAGTAAATTGAACTTATTCTAATATTTAAAATTGAAAATACGATTTGAAGAATGAAAATAACAATTAACATTATGATTGAATATACATCAAACTTAATTGCTTTACCTATTCGCCATGCCGCATCAAGAATTAAAATTGCAACTGCTATTTTAATACCTTTAAATGCTGCGGCAATTAAAGGAAAAGAAAGTAAATCGCGGAAAAAATAACTAATTATTAAAATAATACAAAAGGATGGCAAAACCACGCCCAAAGTTGCAAAAAAGGCTCCTAAAAAGCCTCCAACACGATAGCCAACATAGGTGGAAGAATTAATTGCAATTGGACCTGGTGTACTTTCTGCAATTAAAATCATATCATTCATTTCTTGAGCTCGTAGCCATTTGTGTTTATTTACGACTTGATCCTGAATTAACGGGATCATTGCATAGCCACCACCAAAAGTAAAAAGACCTATTTTAAAAAATGTAATAAAAAGGGTCCATAATTGTTTTATTTTGCTAGTTTTAGGCATATTAAATTAATATTTCTATTTTTCTTTACAGTAAAATTCAAAGTACCATTGAGCAAAATTACGAAGTCCCGTACGTAAAGATGTTGCTGGTTTATAACCAAAGTCCCTTTCTAGTGGAGTTGTATCTGCATATGTAATAACGACATCGCCTTTTTGCATTGGAACTTTTTTCATATGTTGTTTATAGTTATAATCTTTTTCTAATACACCAGCTCGGACTAATTCTTCTTGGAGAATATTAACAAAATCAAGAAGATTTACAGGTTTACTATTGCCGATGTTATATAACTTATATGGTGGAATTGGTAAACCATCATCTCCATCTTTTTTAAGTGGTGGTCTTTTCATGACACGAATAACACCTTCAACAATATCATCAACATATGTAAAGTCGCGTTGACAATTTCCATAATTAAAAATTTCAATAGTTTCCTTTTTGATTAATTTATTTGTAAAACTAAAATAGGCCATATCAGGACGACCAAGCGGTCCATAAACAGTAAAAAAACGAAGACCGGTAGAGGGAATATTATAGAGTTTACTATAAGCATGGGCCATAAGTTCGTTACTTTTTTTAGTTGCAGCATATAAACTAACAGGGTTATCAACTTTATCTTCAACACTATAGGGGACTTTTGTGTTAGCACCATAGACACTGCTACTTGAAGCATAAACTAAGTGTTTAACCTGGTTATAGCGGCACGCTTCTAAGATATTAAACATTCCAACAAGATTAGCACTTACATAATCTTCTGGATGTGATATTGAGTGACGTACACCAGCTTGAGCCGCAAGATGGATAACATAGTCAAATTGATGGTCTTTAAATAATTTATCAATGAAAGTTTTATTAGAAATATCTCCCTTAATAAATGAAAAATTGCTTGAAGATGCAAGAAGTTTAAGGCGTTCATCTTTAAGTCGGACATCGTAATAATCGTTTAAATTATCGATTCCAATAACTTCATAATTTTCATTTTTTACTAATTCTTTACTTAAAAAGGCGCCGATAAATCCAGCGGCTCCTGTTACTAATATTTTATCCTTGTTATTTGTCATAATGTTTACCTAACCTTTATCAATAATAATATTATCAAATTAAATGTATCTTGTGAAATTAAAACTCAGTTTTAATTACTGACTTTTACCTTTATCATTGATACAATAAGGGCAGTAGTTTACTTCATTTAAGGGGGGGGTGAAATGATGGAAACAATTATTAGTGTTAATAATTTAGATAAAAGCTATGGAAAGCACCAAGTACTTTTTGATTTTAATCTTAAAGTTAAAAGAGGTGAATGTTTAGGTGTTGTTGGTCCTAACGGAGCAGGAAAAACAACGCTTTTAGAATGTATTGAAGGACTTAGAAAATGGCAAAAAGGCGAAATTATTATTGACGGCAGAACAATTGAGGAAAACCCTAAATATCTTAGAAGCATAATGGGAGTTCAGCTTCAATCTTCCTCTCTTCCAGATGAGATTAAAGTAAAAGAAGCGATTGAACTTTTCGCGGTTGAACATAATGTTTCTATAAATGAAAAGTTACTTGATGAACTTGATGTTGGAAATTTAGTAAATCAACAATACGGAAAACTTTCAACTGGGCAAAAAAGACGTCTCCATCTTTTACTTGCTATTCTTCATGATCCAGAAATCATTATTTTAGATGAGCCGACTGCTGGACTTGATGTTAACGCTAAATACCTCCTTTATTTAAAAATTAATCAACTTAAAGAAAGCGGAAAAACGATTTTATTAACTTCTCACGATATGTATGAGGTTGAAAATTTATGTGATCGAGTTGCGTTTCTTGAAAATGGTCGTGTTGGAAAAGAAATAACAAAAGATTCAATTCTAGATCAAGATAAACAAATAATTGTAGTTTCAACAAAAAAACAGAGTCTAAAAAATGTTGATATGATGTATTCAACATTAATAGAAGAAAAAGAGGCTGAACTATTTTTTGAATGTAGCAATATTAGTGCTTGCCTTAAAGAGCTTTTAGAACATCTTAACTCAAAGGATGATGAAATTATCGATTTATATATTAAAAAGAAGACAGTAGAAGAAGAGTTAACAAAAATGATGCGAGGTGAAGGAAAATGAAAACATTAAAAGCACTTTTTGTTAATTTAAAAATATATTATTTAATGACATTTAGAAATGTCTTCTTAGTTATTGCTCATTACTTATTGCCAATTCTATTTTATCTACTTTTTAGTGTCGTTTTTGTTGGAATTTCTCCTGATAATAAGATAACAATTATTGCAAGTATGACTGCTTTTGCTATTGCAATGAATAGCTATATTGGTCTACCAGGAAGCGTATCTCGCTATGCAGTTGGCGATATTAAAAGAGCCTATATTGCAGGAGGAATTAGCCTTTGGCGTGTTTTTATTTGTGCTGGGATTAGTAATTTTATTCACTCACTAATTACCTCATTAGTAATTTTATTTACAGCAGGGCCATTATTTGGTGCTACTTTTCCAAGCTCGATTCTATGGTTCCTTTTAGCACTTTTAATTAGTATTGTTCTTGCTACTTTAATTGGAGTAGCGATTGGTATGTTTTCTAAAAGCCGCAATGTCGCGACTCTACTTTCCCAAGTTGTCTTTCTTCCTTCTCTTTTTCTAAGTGGAGCGATGATTCCCCTTGATGTTCTACCAAAATTTCTTCAATATGTTACCTATATAATTCCCTTAAGACATAGCGTTACACTTTTAGGCGGCTATGATTTAGTTGCACTTTTAGTCTCACTTGGTTTTATAATTGTTTTAACTATCTTACTAGTAATTAGATATAAATTAATCACAAAAAGAGAGTAGATATTATCTTTTTGCTACTAACATTGGCACTAATAAAAAACTTTGTAGATAAATATATCTAATCTTGTTATAATACACATTGAAATGCGAGGTATTTATGGAAAATAACAAATTCGCCTTAACTGAACAAGGATATAAAATTTATAAAGATGAACTACAACACTTAATTACGGAAGTTCGTCCGCAAGTCTTAGAAGATATTGCTGCGGCTCGTGCATTTGGTGACCTAAGCGAAAACGCTGACTATGATGCAGCCCGTAACAAACAAAGTGAAGTTGAAAGTAGAATCGCTCAACTTGAACACATTTTAAATAACTGTTTTATTGAAGAGCTAGCGACAACAGCAGATGTCGTTTCGCTTGGTAACTTCGTTCAACTTCTCCGAGTTGAAGATCAAGTTAAAGTTACTTATCGAATTCTTGGTTCAGCGGAAGCTCGTCCCCTAGAAAATATTATTAGCAATAAATCTCCACTTGCTCTTGCAATTTTAGGCAAAAAAGTTGGTGATGTTGCTACAGTACGTGCTCCAAAGCCATATAATGTTGAAATTCTTCATATTTCTACAGAAGAAATTCGCTAGAAATTAGTGATATCTTTAAAAAAAGCGTTCTTTGAACGCTTTTTTTGTATATAAGTACGATTTGTCTAAATAAAGCCAATTTATTATTAGGAGGACAAATTATGTATAAAGCTATTATTGCTATTGTAATTGCAACAATTGTCGTTATATTTGCATTTACCCAAATCGACCCAAAAATCCCTAATGATTCACAAATTAGTGTTGTTGAAGGGGATTATAATTCAATCACCGTCAGCGGAGAAGTAAATAAACCAGGTACCTATGTTATGAAAGAAGGAGATACCATTGATGATTTAATCATGGAAGCAGGTGGTCCTACAAGTAATGCTGATGCTAGAGCATACTTTGAAAATACTCTTCTAGTCGCTGGAGTTTCCTATTACATAGCTCCAATTAAAGATTTAGATGATATCTGCGGAGAAGTAGAGTATGAAAAAGTAAATGTTAATACGGATGACCGCGATACGCTTATGAAAGTAAACGGAATTGGTACAGCTGTTGCAAGTGCGATAATTTCTTATCGCGAGGCAAATGGAAGTTTTACTTATTTAGAAGAGTTAATGAAAGTAAGCGGGATTGGTAATGCAACATTTGAAAAGATAAAGAACTACATCATTCTTAGATGAGTCCTTTAATTATCTTTTTAATAGTATGCTTAAGCATGGCGCTTCTTTATGTGCCTAGCTTAAGCATACTAATCGTAGTAATTTATGCGTTTTTGTTAATTAGAAAAAAGCATGACCTTTTAATTAAAGTCATTCTTTTTACGCTTCTAGCGTTTCTTTTTGCTTATGTAAAGTATTTACTCTCATTTACTCATTTAGATATGCCGTTTAGAGGACTTGTAATAATAAGCAAAAAGAATTATGCGATTATATGGTCTAAATTTCGTCTATTCTATCTAGAAGTTAAAAATAGTGACTTAGGAGTAGGTGATATTTTATATGTTAAAGGAGTAGTAAGTAGAGCACATTTTCAAACTTACGAAGGTGATTTTAATTTTACTAATTATTTAGCATCACTTGGTGTTCGTCAGATGATTAATAATGCTTACTACACGAAGATATTTTCTAATCCTCTTAATAGGTTAATTAAGGTAAAATTCGATGAATCAATTTATAACGATAATGCTTTAACATTGATTAAAATGTTTTTCTTTAATGAGCGTAATTATAATCATGAACTTGTTAAAAATGCTGTTAGTATTCAAGTAATCTTTCTTTTTGCTACTAGCGGAGTGCATTATAACTTCTTGGTCCGTATTTTAAAGTGGATCTTAAAGTTTTTCTTTAGCGAGAAACGAATTAGTTTAATTATTTGTCTTTTACTTTGTTTATTTACTATAAGTTTTCCTTTTCGCTTTACCTTTATTCGCCTTTTAGTTGTTAACTTACTTCTTTATTGGCGTTTAGTTAAGAAAAAAGATATTGCATATTTAGATTTACTTTGTTTTTCCGGAATATTTTTTCTTTTTCTAAATCCGTTTTTAATAACGCAGCCTAGTTTTTATTTAAGTTACGGACTTATGATATTAATGCAACTTTCTAGTGGTGCACTTTCATATTTAAAAAAATCATCAAGGTTTTTTGCTTCTAGTTTATTAATTTATATAGTTTTAATTCCGAGTCGCATTAACCAAAGCTATACTTTTTTAATTTTCGGTTACTTTTTTACAATGATTTTATCTCCGATTATATGTCTCTTTTTTACTATAAGTGGTTTTAGTGTTTTTATTATACCTTTACCAAAATTAGTTAACGGGTACGCCGATACTATTTTTACTCTTACTAGTTTTCTAAATAAAATTAATTTTGCAATGCCGATTGGAAAACTTACCCCAATATTTATTATTTGCTATTTTTCTTTATTAATTGCTCTAATTTATTTTATTGAAATAGGTCACCTTCCATTTAAAAGACTTACAACACTAGTGATTTTAGCTTTATTTGTTCTTCATCTTTTACCAATTAATAACCTATTTAGTGAAGAAGTAACTTTTATTAATGTAGGTCAAGGTGATGCAACGCTTCTTAGACAAGGCAATAAAGCCGTTTTAATTGATACAGGTGGCTTAACTTATAAAGATCTAGCAAGTGATGCGCTTATTCCCTATTTCAGGAGCCGGAAAATTAATAAACTAGAAGCGGTAATTATTACCCATGATGACTTTGATCATAACGGTGCTCTTCCTAACTTAAGAGCAAACTTTAAAATTGGAGAGATTATAAGTGATAAATCAGCCTTTCCTTACACATTTGCTAACACTAAAATTGAATACATATCTTGTGAAATTGATTCAAATGATGAAAATGAGAAATCCTTAGTTTTATACACGAAGATTTGTAATCTTACTTTTCTTTTTATGGGCGATGCATCAAGTAAAAATGAAGAAGAAATTATTCGAAACTATCCCTTTTTACGAGCGGATGTTCTTAAAGTTGGTCATCACGGATCTTCAACTTCAACTAGCGAAGCATTTTTAAAACATATTAGACCAAAAGAGGCTGTAATTTCATGCGGATATAAAAATTATTATAATCATCCAGCCCCTATTGTTTTAGATAGATTAACTAGATACCAAATTCGGATAAGAAGAACTGATTTAGAATCATCGATTTGCTACAAGTCTCTATCTTTTTCGTTTATAATATAGTCATGATTTATTTAATAGCAGGTAACGATGTTCTAGTTACGAATAAAAGAATCGAAACTATTATAAAAGACGAAATAGGTACGCCTGATGCTTTTAATGTAGAGCGTTATGACTGCCGCGAAGCTTCATTTGATGAAATAATCGAAAGCATTATGCTTTTACCTCTAGGAATTGCTAAAAAAGCAGTTGTTCTTGATTTTGCCCATTATTTTGAAAAAAGTAGCAAAGCAAAAGAAGAAAATTCAGAAGAAAAACAACTTTTTAATATTTTGCAAGAAAATTTACCTGAAATTGTTGTTATTTTTGTAGTTCGTGGAACTTCCATTGATAAGAAAATACCTCTTTTTCAATTAATAGAAGAAAAGGGTCAAGTTTATATCGCCTCCGATATTAGTGAACGTGATTGGCCGATTTTTATTAAACGCTACTTTGAAAAGCAAGGAGCTAAAATTAGTAAAGATGCAATTGATGAATTAATTACTCGTATTGGTGTCGATAGTCTTGCTTTTGTTTCAGAAGCAGATAAAATCCTCCTTTACACAAAAGATATAACAGTCGATGTTATAAAAGAGTTAGTAACTGAGCCCTTTGAAGAAAAACAATATGAATTAACAAATGCATTGGTAAATGAGGAAAAAGGCCGCGCACTTAAGATTTATCGCGATTTTATGGTCTTAAATGTTCAACCAGTTGGTTTAATTACGATGCTAGCAAATCAATTTCGTCTATATAGTCAAATATTTATTCTAAGTGAAAAAGGCTTAGGACAAAGCGAGATTGCTGAAACATTAAAAATTCATACTTATCGTGTTAAACTTGCACTTGATATGCGTGCTAAAATTACACTTGAAGAAATCTTTGATAAATTAGAAAAACTGCATGATCTAGATTTTAAAATAAAAAGCGGCCAGATTGATGGCGCTTATGGTTTAGAATTATTTATTATAAATTATTAAAAAAAGCATCTTGCGATGCTATTTTAATTCATTAACTGCTTTGGTAATGCTGCTTTTAATACGGGCGGCTTTATTTTTATGAATAACATTTTTTGTGACAGCTTTATCTACTAAAGAAACAGCGTCACGATAATGAGTGAGTGCTAGTTCTTTATCATTGGCTTCGACTGCATTACGTACTTTTTTGATAGCTGTTCTAACAGAAGATTTAAATGAAGCATTGCGATTGCGTGCTTTTTCGTTTGTCTTTACCCGTTTAATCATCGATTTGGTATTTGGCATGTGAATCTCCTTAACTAAATTTATTCCTTATTGATTATATCAAAACGGCAAAAAGTAAGCAATAAAATAACTTAAAACGGCATAAAACGCCTTTTTATTAATTTTATTTTTTTGTAATACTTTTATCTAATGTTACGATAAAAAATATTAAAGATGCGTTTATTATTTTTAAAAAAAGCGCAAGATATTTACCTTTAGATATAGGGTTAAATTTAGTATAATATTTACGTGATAAATATGAATAAAAGCAAAAGTATTAGAATCGTTTATTTAGGAACGCCAGAGATGAGCGCGGCTTTACTTGAAAAGCTAATTAATCTTGGGCTTAACATTGTTGGAGTTGTTGCTCAACCTGATAAACCCGTTGGTAGAAAACGGCTTGTTTTAGATGTTCCAACCAAAGTAGTAGCAAAAAAACATGGTATTCCTGTATTTCAACCTCATCGAATTAGAAGTGATTTTTCTTTTCTTAACGAAACGAAACCAGATCTAATTTTATGCTTTGCATACGGACAAATTATCCCTAATGAAGTAATAAATTATCCTAAATATGGTTGTCTAAATTATCATGGTTCGCTATTGCCAAAGTATCGTGGAGCTGCGCCAATTCAATATGCCTTAATGAATAATGATAAAGAAACTGGTGTTACATTAATGGAAATGGTTGAGAAAATGGATGCAGGTAGAATGTATGCAAAAAAGAAGTTTCCGATTGAATCAAAAGATGATTTTAGTACTCTTGCAAATAAAATGGTTGATGCAGCATTTGATCTTACAGTCGAAAGTTTAGAAAAATACCTTAACGGCGAGCTAGTTGGTGAAGAACAAAACGAAGAACTGGTAACATTTGCTCCAAGTATAAAACCTGAAGAAGAACAAGTTAGTGTTTTAGATGATATTGATGTAATTGTAGGTAAAGTAAGAGCACTATCTCCTTCGCCAGGTACGAAAATTAAAATGGATGAAGAAGAAATTAAATTATTTGAAGTTGAGATTGTGTCGCATGAAATATTGGCACCACTAGGATCAGTTATTCAAGCAAATAAGAGTGGATTTTACATTCAAGTTAATGGCGGAATCCTATCATTATTAAGGCTTCAAAGAGGAGGAAGAGTAATCTTATCCTATAAAGATTTCCTAAATGGCTTACAAGACCCAGAAACACGAGTTTTTAAGTAAAAGTTTATTACGAGTAAATAATTAGTAGTTAATTAGTAGATAATAAGTAAAGATGAAAAAGAAGATTAATCTAAGTGTTCATGAATTAGTTGATTTTGTTTTACGGTCAGGTGATATAGATGACCGAATTTTTAATCTTGCTTCAATGACAAGAGGTACTCATATTCATACATATTATCAACAACAGCAAAATGATGATTATAAATCTGAATATGCAGTAGAAGAAACTTTTAAAATTGGTAGCTTTGAAATTACTCTTCGCGGTTTTGCAGATGGTGTAATATTTAATAGCGGTAAAGTCATCGTTGAGGAAATAAAATCAACAAATATAGATCTTGATGAATTCTTTCTTTCAAATAGTAATTGGCATTTAGGTCAAGCGCAGTGTTATGCTCTTATGATTGCTCATGAATTAGATTTAGAGATTATCAATATACACCTCGTTTATATTAACCAACTCGATGAAGAAAAAAAGACTCATAAGTACAGCTTTTTTACTAAAGAATTAGAAGAAATAGTAATGGGTTTTTTATCGGGTTTTCTCTCTTTTTATGACAATGTTTATAATCACAAAAGATTACGAAATAAAAGTGCTAAAAACCTTCCTTTTCCTTTTGAAAATAAAAGAAATGGACAAGAGGAAATGCTTTTAGCAACAAAAGATATGCTTAAAAATGGTGGAATTACACTTATTGAAGCTCCTACTGGGATTGGTAAAACAATGGCAGTCTTATATCCTACTGCTAAAGAATTTTACCGCGAAAAATTAGAAAAAGTTTTCTATTTTACTGCTAAAGGAAGCACACAAAAAACCGTATATAATGCACTAGATTCTCTTATTAAAGCAGGATTACATACAAAAGGTGTATTTATAACTGCAAAAGAAAAAATATGTGTTAATGAAACTGTAGCTTGTAACCCAGAAGAATGTCCATATACAAAAAACTATTACGGAAAATTAAAAGATATTCTTTTTGAAATGATAAATAACGATGATTTATTTGATAAAGAGACTATCTTAAAATATGCTCTAAAACATGCTGTTTGTCCTTTTGAACTTCAACTTGATATCTCACTTTTTGTTGATTATATAGTTGGCGATTATAACTATTTATTTGATCCAAATGCTTATTTAAGACGCTTTTTTGATGATTATAATGACAATTATGTTTCTTTAATTGATGAAGCACATAATCTAGTAGAAAGGGTACGCGATAATTATAGTGTCCTCCTTGAATTTTACTCATTCTATACGGTTAAAAAGGAACTCCGTAGTTTTAGTAAAAGAAAATTTAAAACAACAATAAATAAAGTAATTGCCCAAGTTGAATTACTTAAAGAACTTACTCCTGAAGAAGAAGGATCAATTAATGAAGTTCTAGTTGAATTACATAAAGCGCTTATTTCTTTTAACAATGCTGCTCAAACATTTATTTATGAGTATACCGATCTTGTAAGTAAGACACTAAAAGATTTATATTTTGATGTATCTCGCTACTTAAAACTAAGTGAAATAAGTAGCGAAAATCTCGAAAGTTACGTGGTTTTTAAAGAAGGTATGTTACCTGCTCTTCGTATTTTATGTTTAGATCCAAGCTCCTATATTCGCGAAGGTTTACTAAAAACTCGTGGATCCCTTCTTTTTAGTGCGACACTAGGACCGCTCAATTTTTATAAAGATGTCCTTGGAATCGAAGAAAATGATACTGTTATAACTCTTCCTAACCCTTTTCCTAGGAAAAATTTACTTTTAATGATTGCAATCGATGTTGCGACAACATACAAAAAAAGAGAGGAAACATACGGAGAAGTAGCAGACTATATTTTAGCGGCGATCAGTGCAAAAGTTGGTAATTATCTTATTTATTGTCCAAGTTATGCTTATTTAGAAAATATTAAAAGTTATCTAGAAACAAAAGAGGATTATGATTTAGTCGTTCAAACGAAAGATATGAACGATGAAGAACGAGTGAAATTTCTAAATTCATTCGTTGAAAATCCTTCTAGGTCGCTACTAGGCTTAACTGTAATGGGAGGCATTTTTTCTGAAGGGATAGATCTACCTGATGATCGATTAATAGGTGTAATTATTATTGGAGTTGGTTTTCCTAGAATGGATGAAGATTTAGATCGGATTTATGCTGCTTATCGCCGAAGATATGAAGGGAAAGGCTTTGCATACACCTATATTAATCCTGGTATAAACCGTGTCCTTCAAGCAATGGGTCGTCTCATTAGAAGTGAAACCGATCGAGGCTTTGTCCTTCTTATTGATGAAAGGTACTTAGAAAACCCATATCGAACGATAATTCATAGCTATAACGGGCTAAGACACTATGTTGATAATCCCTCACATGTATATGAATTAACACATAAGTTTTTTGTTTCAATTGAAACAAGAGATAAAAAATGTGATAATGCTACTAACGAAAAAAAAGGAGGTCAATATGGCAACTAAACAAAAAAACATTCGTAACTTTTCAATAATTGCCCATATTGACCATGGAAAATCAACTCTAGCAGATCGTCTAATTGAGGCAACTGGTAGAGTTGAAAAGCGTTTAATGAAAGATCAACTTCTTGACACACTTTCCTTAGAAAGAGAACGTGGAATCACGATAAAATTAAACGCTGTTACACTTGAATATAAAGCAAAAGATGGTGAAACATACATTTTAAATCTAATTGATACTCCTGGGCATGTCGACTTTACTTATGAGGTAAGTAGAAGTCTTGCAGCATGTGAGGGTGCTCTTTTAGTTGTTGATGCTTCTCAAGGTGTAGAAGCTCAAACTCTTGCTAATGTATATTTAGCAGTTGATAATGATCTTTTTATTATTCCAATTATTAATAAGATTGACTTACCAAACGCAGATATTGGGCATGTCAAGAGTGAAATTCGTAATCGGATTGGTCTAGATGCTGAAGATGCAATTGAAATTTCAGCTAAAAACGCGATTAATATTGAAGCCGTTTTAGAGGCAATAGTTCGTGAGATTCCTCCACCAAGCGGAAACGCAAAGGCACCTTTGAAAGCACTTATTTTTGATAGTTACTATGATCAATATCGTGGTGTTATTGTTTTAGCTCGTATTAAAGAGGGCACGATTAAAGTTGGTGATGAGATTCTACTCATGTCAACAAATAAAAAGTACATTGTTACCGAACTAGGTGTAAGAACGCCTGAAGAAGAAAAACGTAATTCTCTTGAAGCAGGAGAAGTTGGTTTTATTGCCGCTCAAATTAAAGATATTCGTGATATTCATTCTGGAGAAACGATTACTTTAGCTTCCTCTCCCACAAGTGAGCCTCTTCCTGGTTATCGAAAGATTAACCCAATGGTTTTCTGCGGTTTGTATCCTACTGAAAGCAGTAAATACGGTGATCTGAAAGAAGCCTTAGAAAAATTAGCTCTTAATGATGCTAGTCTTCACTTTGAACCTGAAACTAGCCAAGCACTAGGTTTTGGCTTTAGATGCGGCTTTTTAGGTCTTTTACATATGGATGTTGTTCAAGAACGTCTTGAACGAGAATATGATTTAGATCTAATTTTGACTGCGCCGAGTGTTATTTATCATGTCTATTTAACAAGCGGCGAAAAACTAATAGTAGATAATCCTGCTAAACTTCCTAAAGTAATGCTAATTGATCGAATTGAAGAACCATTTGTTATTGCAGAAATTATGACTCCATCAGAATTTGTTGGTCCACTTATGGAGTTATGTCAGGATAAGCGAGGAATCTATGTTGCACTTGATCATTTTGATGATACAAGAATGATTTTAAAATATGAATTACCGCTTGCAGAAGTTGTTTATAATTTCTTTGATCGACTTAAGAGTGTTTCAAGAGGTTATGCTACGCTTGATTATACTTTTAGCGCATATCATGCTAGTAATTTAGTAAAAATGGACATATTACTAAACGGAGAAGTTGTCGATGCTCTTTCAACAATTGTCTATCGACCTACGGCATTTAATCGTGGAATTGCAATTTGTCGTAAACTTAAAAAGATTATTCCGCGCCAGCAATTTGAAGTACCAATTCAAGCGGCAATTAACAATAAAGTAATTGCTAGAACTGACATAAAAGCGGTTCGAAAAGACGTTTTAGCTAAGTGCTATGGGGGAGATATTACAAGAAAACGTAAACTTCTAGAAAAACAAAAAGAAGGAAAGAAACGAATGAAGATGGTTGGTAGTGTTGAAATACCACAAGAAGCATTTATGAGTGTTCTTTCTATTGATGATGAATAAAAAAACAAACATAGCAATCGGCGAATTAGTATATAATTAGTAATTAAATAGTTTTAACTGTAGAACTTTACCAATTTAATGGTAAAATAACTATGTATACGAGGTGAGAATATGAGAAGAGTTAATAGAGGAGAGTATTTTAGTAACGACAAATACGCGACTAAAAATCAGGTTACTCGAGAACTTGGTACCGCATTAATTAGTGACATATGGAACGAAATTTTAACATATCGTGCTCAATTTAAGACACTTTTAACTCTAAGAACGGTTGAAAAAAACCGTCTTAGTGTTGTTTTAACACCAAAAATTAGTGATAAAATTGCTCAGATTGAAAGAAGTTTAACGCGTCTCATGCGCGATTTTGCTCTTTTCTCACAAGATCATAACCAATTAACACAGCTTCGTGTTACTCAAGCAGAAGCCATCGTTTCGCAAATTGCAGACAAATATCAAATCCAAGTTGAACCACGCTTTTATGCTCAACTTGTTAGTGGCCATGTAAGTGCTATTAGTGCCCAAGAAATAATTCTTGTTAATTATCACCGTGCTCTTACTCACTTATTAAAAAACACAAATATTCCGCTTGATGTAAATTATGTTGAAGCATTAAGTGCCCTATTTAATGGTAATGATCAACATTTATATCGAAAAACAGAAACTGGCGTTTCTAAGGCCACAATTAATCCAATTCAACTCTTTGTACCTGTAAATCAAATTCATGATTCTTTAGATGATTTACTCGCCTTTATTCAATCAAGCAGTGCACCAATGTTTGTAAAGTTTGTCGCTGTTTATTACTATTTTGACTACATTAAACCCTTTGAATACTATAGCGAAGAACTTGCCGTTTTATTTGCTAAAGGTTTTCTACAAACGCATGATCTTCAAGAACTCGCGGTCTTTTTAAATCTAGAAACTGTTTTAGCTAAAAATTATGCACAAATTCAAGAAGTAATGTATGAAGTTAAAATGACGAATGACCTTACATATTTAGTTGATTATATGACTGATTTATGTGCTTTGATTATTGAAGAACTTAATGAATCAATCTTTCAAATTAAGCGTCGACCAATTATTGAAGAACAATATAGTCTTAAAGAAGAAAAAGCTGTCGAAGATCTTTTAAAAGAAGAGGCTCCACTTGAAATTACTGTTGCTAACGGAGAAAGTGCACCGTTAAAGCCGGAAGAATTAAAAGAACCTGACTTTGTTCCCTTTAAAGTGGCTGAAGATGTAAATCCAACTTATAAGGTTGAAGAACAAGTAAAAGATTTTAGTCCTGATGCACGGCAAAAAATTGAAACTAAACTAGAAATTGCAATTGAATCGCTCCCAGTTGGCTTAACCGAACATGACGCTCAAAAAATCGAACGACATTTAATGGAAATGGATCCAAGTTTATCTCGTGCGGAAGCCTATTTTTATGCCCGTCACTGTACAATGGGAAAATATTATACAATTTCGCAATTTAAAAACGAAATTGGCTGTGCATATGAGACAGCAAGAACTTCAATGGAACATCTAGCAGCAAGCGGATATTACCGTAAAGAAAAGTTTAAAAACAAATTCATTTACACACCAATCCGCCTAAAGAATAAATAGAAAGAGAGCATATTATGAATCCTTTTGTTATATTAATACTCATTATTCTCTTTTTTGGAGCAATCGCTCTCCTTGTTTTTCTTCTTCGTAAATTCGTACCAGGAATTAAAGAAAAAGATGGAGTTATTGATGAAGAAACAGCAGTTCATGAAGAACTACAACGTGTTTTAGAACCAATTGAGGATGAAGAAACACAAATCGAAATGGCTAAATTTCACGAAGAAGCCAATAAAAAAGATGAATAGTCTTTATGTTCATCTCCCTTTTTGTAAATCGCTTTGTCACTACTGTGATTTTATAAAATTTGTCTATCAAGAAAAATGGATTAAACCATACCTAGAAGCGCTCAAAAGAGATCTTGAGCGTTTTTTTCCTACTTCTTTAGCAACAATTTATCTAGGCGGCGGAACGCCAACTTGTCTAGAGCTAGAGGAACTTGAAAGTTTATTAGTTTTACTGAGTAAATATTCAAAAGGTGTTAAAGAATATACTTGCGAAGCAAATGTAGAAACTCTAACAAAAGAAAAATTACTTCTTTTACGCCGTTACGGCGTTAATCGCCTGAGTTTAGGAGTCCAAACCTTTAATGATGAAATATTAAAAAAAATCGGACGCCGTCATAGTAAAAAAGATGTATATCAGGCGATTAAATTAGCAAAAGAGGTAGGTTTTAAAAATATTAGTATTGATCTAATCTACGGGCTTCCTAAGCAAACTTTAGAAGATGTTAAGTGTGATTTAAAAGAGGCCACCAAACTAGATATCGAACATATTTCTTATTATTCACTTTTAATTTGTCCAAATACAGTTGCTCATCTTTCCTCATGGGAAGAAGCTGGTGAAGATAAAGAAGCAGCGATGTATGAATTAATTTTAAATACACTTGAAAAGAATGGATTTATGCGCTACGAAGTTAGTAATTTTTCTAAACCTGGTTTTGAATCACTTCATAATTTAACATATTGGGAAAATAGAGAATATTACGGGGTAGGGTATGGGGCAAGTGGTTACTTAAACCGTGTCCGCTATAGCATTGGCGGTAGTTTTTCATCTTATTTAAATGGAAAAGCAGAAATACAAGAAGAAATAATTGATGATGCTACATATCGAGATGAATATTTGATGCTAAACCTTAGATTAACTAAAGGCTTTTTATTAAGTGATTATGAAAATAAAATAAAAGAACCTTTTCCTCTTAATAGCCAAATAGTTACTAGATTAATAAGCGAAGGCTTTCTTAAAATAGAAAACGGGCGCGTATCATGCACGCGTGAAAGTTTAATAAAACTTGATTATATTCTTCGAAAAATCATTTAAATAAAAGAAAATAATTATTATTAGTTAAAACAAAGAAAGCGATGATAAAATCGCTTTTTTAGTTTTTTTATAACAAAAAGATAAAATTTTGCACTTTTTGGCACTTAAAGGTTGACACTGCCAAAACTATGAGTATAATAGAGTTAGCACTTAAAGTTAGCAAGTGCCAAAAAGGAGGTAAATGATGCAACTAAGAAGGCGAGAACTAATCTTAAAATATACGGTTGAACATTTTGTTAAGACCGCAGTTCCGGTTGGTTCAAATACTCTTTTAGAACATTTTAAACTTCCTTATAGCAGTGCGACAATTCGTGCTGAAATGAATGCGCTAGAAGAAGCAGGTTTTTTAGAAAAAACACATACTTCAAGTGGCAGAGTACCTAGTAGTAAAGGCTATGAGTATTACATCGAACATCTTCGCAGTAAGGAAATTGATGAAAACTTAAAGCGCCAAGTACAAACATTAATTGATGCAAAAACAAAATCAATTGATGAGGTAATTCGGGCAAGTTGTGAAATCCTTTCACATATGACGAATCTAGCTAGTGTTGTTCTTGGTCCAAGTGCTCAAGATGAAACACTAAAATCAATTCAAGTCGTCCCTCTTACCAATCGAAGCGCGACTGCAGTCTTTATTACCGATCAAGGCTATGTTGAACATAAGACATTTCTATTACCAGAGGAAACTTCCTTTAAAGATCTAGGTAAAGTAGTCGATACCTTTAACGAACGTCTTCAAGGTACTAAAATTTGTGATGTAATCGCAAAAATGGAGAATTTACGTCCGCTTTTAAGTGATTATGTTATTGAAACACAAGTAATCTATGATGCTTTTACGGAAGCCTTTGTTCGCTACGCAAAAGATCGGCTTAGTTTATACGGCAAAGAAAGTTTACTTGAACAACCAGAATTTATTAATGATGCTGAAAAGATTCGAAAACTTATCTCAATCCTTGATGATCCTGAGAAAATTAAAAATCTTGCCGCCCACGAAGGCGACTTTGCCATTAACATCGGTGAAGGTGAGGGCGAACTTAGTATCATTAGCTCAACATTTAAGATTCCAGGTCATAAAGAAGGGCAAATTGCCCTCGTGGGCCCTAAACGTATGGATTATGCTCTTGTCGTTAATGCTCTAGAATATGTGACCGACGCCTTAGAAACTTATTTTGAAAGAGAAAGTGAGATAAAAGATGAATAAAAACGAAGAACTAAAAACTAAAGAAGAAATACTAGAAGAAAAGTCTGAAGATGTAAAGCTTTCAAGAAAAGAAAAAAAGAAGTTATCAAAAGTTGAAGAACTAAAGCTTGAAGCAAAGATGTGGGAAGATAAATATTACCGTGCTCTTGCAGATATGGATAATACAAGAAAGCAAAACGAAAAAGATCGCGCGGACTTTCTTAAGTATCGTACGATGGGTTTTATTGATAATCTGCTTCTAGTTTTAGATGGATTCAATCATGCAATCTCAATTGAACAAGATGATCCAACAGTAAAAAACTACTTAATTGGTTTTACCTACATTTATAATCAATTAATTGAAATCTTAAAAGCTGAAGGCGTAAAAGAGATTAATCCTAAAGTTGGTCAACTCTTCGATGCAACTAAAATGCATGCGCTAGATGTAGAATTTAGCGATGACATAAAACCAAACCATATTATTAGAATTATCTCACGTGGTTATCTTCTCCACGATAGGATGATTAGACCTGCTAGAGTAGTCGTCGCGACTAATAAAAAAGAAGAAAATGAAAAGAAAGAAGAAGTTAACAATCTTGATGCCTAAGGCATTAAGAAAATATACATACAAAGGAGAAATATAGATTATGGCAAAAAAAGAAATTATTTTAGGAATTGACTTAGGGACAACAAACTCAGTCGTAAGTTATCGACAAGCTGATGGAAACATCAAAGTAATCCCTAATCCAGAAGGAAACAACATTACCCCTTCCGTCGTTGCTTTTAAAGCAGGCGGTGAAATTGTTGTCGGTGATGCTGCTAAGCGGCAAGCTGTTACTAACCCTGATACTGTATTAAGTATCAAACGCGATATGGGAACAAGCAAAAAAATACATATCGGCGTAACAAATAAAGATTATACCCCGCAAGAAATTAGTGCAAGAATCCTTGGTTATATGAAGGATTATGCCGAAAAGAACTTAGGGCAAAAAATTCAAAAAGCAGTTATTACTGTTCCAGCCTACTTTAACGATGCTCAACGTCAAGCAACAAAAGATGCTGGAGAAATTGCAGGGCTAGAAGTCGTTCGTATTATTAATGAACCAACCGCTGCTTCGCTAGCGTACGGCCTAGAAAACCATAAAGAAGAAAAAATCCTTGTCTTTGACTTAGGTGGCGGAACCTTTGACGTTTCAATTCTTGATATTGGTGATGGTACATTTGAAGTTATTAGTACTGCAGGAGACAATAAACTCGGCGGTGATGACTGGGATAATGTTATCGCTGATTGGATTAAAGCTGAAATTAAACGTGAACATAACATTGATCTAAACGATAAAATGGCTCTTCAACGTTTCCGTGATGCCGCAGAAAAGGCAAAAATCGAATTAAGCGGTCAACTTGAAACTACAATTACCCTCCCATTTATTGCAATGGGTAAAAATGGTCCAATTAGTTTTGAAACAAAACTTACAAGAGCTAAGTTCCAAGATATGACTAAACATCTTCTAAAGCGGACCGAAGCCCCCTTACTTCGTGCTCTTAGTGATGCTAAAATTAGTGCAAAAGACATTAACGAAGTTATCTTAATTGGTGGCTCGACAAGAATGCCAGCTGTCCAAGATGTCATAAAACGCTTAACAGGAAAAACACCTAATTTATCAGTTAACCCTGATGAAGCAGTTAGTATCGGAGCAGCTGTTCAAGGTGCAATTGTAGCAGGTGATGTTAAAGATGTCGTTCTTCTTGACGTAACACCTTTAACACTTGGAATCGAAACAATGGGCGAAATTATGACGCCATTAATTAATCGAAATACAACTATTCCTACTACAAAGAGTCAAATCTTTTCAACTGCAGCAGATAATCAACCTTCAGTAGATATTATGGTCTATCAAGGTGAACGTCCAATGGCACGCGATAATAAATTACTTGGTCATTTCCGTCTTGACGGTATTAAACCTGCTCGACGCGGACAACCTCGTATTGAAGTAACCTTTGATATTGACGTTAACGGTATTGTTAAAGTTAGTGCGAAAGATCTTGACACGCAAAAAGAACAACATATCACCATTTCAAATAGTTCAGGTTTATCACAATCTGAAATTGAAAGAATGGTTAAAGACGCTGAAGCTCATAAAGAAGCTGATGCTAAACGTAAAGAAGAAGTCGAACTTAAAAATAAGGCTGAACAATACATTTCAAGTATTGAAGAAAGTCTAGCTGAACAAGGCGATAAGATTGATGCGACACAAAAAGAACAAACAGAAAAACTTTTAGCTGAACTAAAAGAAGCTTTAGAAAAAGAAGACTACGATACCCTTCGTTCAAAAATTAGTGATCTAGAAAAAGCCGCTGAATTTATGGCTCAACAACAAGCTCAAAGCGGACAAACTAGCGGTAATGAAGCAGGCTACGATGAACCTAAAAATGATGATGTCGTTGATGCTGATTTTACCGAAACTGATAAAGAATAACGAATTTATGTTCGTTTTAAAAGGGGTGGCAATTGCCACCCCAAGTTAGAGAAAGGATGGAATTGTGGCAACTAAAAGAGATTATTATGACGTCTTAGGTGTAAGTCGAAACGCAACACAAGATCAAATTAAATCTTCTTATCGTAAACTTGCTAAAAAATATCACCCTGACATTAATAAAGAAAAAGGGGCTGAAGAAAAGTTTAAAGAAGTTCAAGAAGCTTATGATATTTTAAGTGATCCGCAGAAGAAACAAATGTATGACCAATTTGGTCATGCCGCCTTTGATCAAACTGCCGGCAGTGGTCCTTTCGGTGGCGGTGCAGGCGGCTTCCAAGATGTCGATCTTGGAGACATTTTCTCAAGTTTCTTTGGGGGAGGTAGAACAAGAAGACAGCCTACTGGTCCAGTAACAGGAAACGATGTAATTGCTAGAGTAAGGATTGATTTTATGGATGCAATTAAAGGGAAACGTATAAAATTCCCTCATACATACGATCAAATGTGTACTCATTGCCACGGGACTGGGGCTGAATCACCAAGCGATATTGAAACATGTTCAACGTGTAACGGCACTGGTGTAGTTAGTGCAACACAGCAAACCCTTTTTGGTACAATGCAAACACAAAAAACGTGTCCAACTTGTGGAGGAAGTGGTAAAACAATTAGAAATCGCTGTAGCAAATGTAATGGTGCAGGTTATAACCGTGTTAAGGTTGATTTAGATGTTAAGATTCCTGCTGGCATTAATACTGGTCAACAAATTCGCATTGTTGAAAAAGGTGAACGTGGCTATAATGGTGGTCCAAACGGCGACCTATACTTAGAAATCATCGTTAAACCACATAAATCGTTCGTTAGAAATGGTAACGATATTACGCTTACAATCCCACTTGATTTTGTCGATGCTGCCCTTGGAACAACTATAGAAGTACCGACTGTATACGGTAATGTTGAAGTTAAAATTCCTGCTGGAACCCAGCCAAGTACAAAACTAAGACTAAAAGGTAAAGGCGTTAATGGTCTTCGTGGTGGAACAGGTGATCAATATTTAGAATTTGATATTAAAACACCAGAAAACCTCTCAAAAGAACAACGCGAATTACTTGAACAATACAAAAAAATTGAACCTAAAGAAAAATCGCTCTTCCAGCGATTTAAGGACAGGTTCAAACGATAAAAACATTAAGAGGAACGCTCGTTCCTCTTTTTTAAATTTGTTTTAAGGATATACCTTAAAAACAAATGTTTTTATTGCTATAATTATTACTAAGGAGGTAAGTAATTATGGCAAAATGTCGAAATTGTCATTCAAATATAGATGCTGGCGTTAAAGTTTGTCCAGTTTGCGGAGAAATTAATCCTATAAGAACTAAAAAAGTTAGAACAGTCGATTTAACTCTAACTCTTGATCCACTTGAACCAGAACATAGCACATATAAACCTAAGAAGAAGTTAACTGCTAGCCTCCTATTTATAGCAGTTGGTTTTACTGGTGCGGCCTATTTTTACTTAAACGATCTAAAAAAAGGTTTAAGTTGGCTTGCAGGTCACGTTTTAATTCTTCTTGCTAGTATTGCTATGGCCTATATTCTAGGCGGTAAAAGTGCGATTTTATTAACTTTTTTAATTACTCTAGGAGTTTTATATGTATTAAATATCATCGTGGGTGTGCTTTTTTTAACTAAAAGTGACCTAAAAGATGGTAACGGAGAATTTTTGCAATAATGCAGCGCTATTTTGGAGAAGTTATTAAAGGTGAACTAACTTTAAGTAAAGATGATCAATTTCATCTTCTTAAAGTAATGCGTGCTAAAGTAGGTGAGCAGTTTGAACTAGTTAGTAAAGAGGGAAAAGTAGCAATTTATGAAGTTGTTTCTATCGAACCCTTTAAGAGCAAATTAGTAAAACTTTTAGATGAAGTAGATCCTAAAAAACCATATTTAAAGTTATATTATTGCCTTAGTAAGGGTAGTAAGGTTGATTTAGTAGTTCAAAAAGCAACTGAACTTGGAGTTGATGAGATTGTTCTCTTACTTAGTGAATATGTTGTTATTAGACTAGATAAGAAAAAAGAAGAAAAAAGATTAGACCGCTACAAACTAATTGCAAAAGAAGCAGCAGAACAATCAAAAAGAGTTTCAATTCCTCTTATTAGAGGTGTATATGAACTAAATTTAGCTACATTAAAAAAAGATGAATCAGATGTAAAAATTATCGCTTATGAAGGCGAAACGCCTTCAACTAAACCATTATTTGATGTTTTATTAAACGAGAAAAAAGCTGATTCTATAGCTGCTTTAATCGGACCGGAAGGTGGATTTAGTTCTAAAGAAGTAGAAATAGCTAAAGAAGCTGGCTTTCTTTCTATAAGTCTAGGGAAACGGATTTTACGAACGGAGACAGCTGCTATTCACTTGGTTGGTTTAATTAGTGCTCTAAAGGAGTGTCAATATGAAAATTTATGAAACATTAGAATCTAGACGCAATTATGATTACGTAAATAAAAGTAATGATTACCAATTTTTTCAACAAAATAGAAAGGTTTTATCGCCTTATCCTTTTTTCACGCGTCTTTATAACGCTAATGATGATTTTACAATCATTCAAGCTAATATCATTATTCAAGCTTTACTTAATAAACACGCGATTGAAGATGCTGCTCTTAATGCAGGTAAGAATCTAAAAGAAGTAGTTAATATTGCAAAGGAAGGTTTACCCTCAGTTAAGCAAGGAAATTCAAATATTTATGTTCCGCTTTATCTACAAACACACAACATAATCTACTCGGAAACGCCTGAAAAACTACTAACTTTCCCCTATTCTGACTTAGTTGACCATATCGGCGACTCTTTGATAGATACTTTTGAAGTTTATAATTATGCGCTGTATGAATCAAATTTTACAACGCTAATTTATCTAGACGGCGACATTACTTCTCGTGCTTACCTTCATTTTGACTTTCTAACAATCTTTATTATTAATAAGCAAGGAAGACTAGATACTAAAATTCCTTTATTTGATAAAAGAATTAAAAAGCCTGTTACTAATCATTTAGTAGATCGAGTTATGCCAGTTGTAAAAGCATATTACGCAGGTGATAAGAAGGCTTTCGTAAATGCTCTTCATAAAGAAAAACTTATTAGCGAACAACTTTACCGCCAGTTTATAAAAGGTCTTAAATGATGAAAAAGACCTATAAGATGGTATCTACTGGCTGTAAAGTTAATGCTTATGAACTAGATGCTATTGCAGAAAAATTAAATAGTGAGGGCTATCAAATGGCCCTTTTTGATGATGAAGTTGATGTATTAATAATTAATACATGTGCTGTAACTCATACTGCCGCTCAAAAATCTCGCCAAATTATAAGAAGAGAAATAAACAAACATCCTAATGCAATAAGTGTAGTAATGGGTTGCTATAGTCAAATAAATAAAAATATTATTAGTGATATTCCTAATATTTCTATTATTTTAGGAACATCCAATAGAGATAAAGTACTCGATTATATACGGTCTTTTAAACAAAACAAAGAGCAAATTGTTGCTCTTAGGGATAATCCTCGTCAGTTTGAATATGAAGAACTTGGAGCATGCGCAAAAACGCTTCATACTCGAGCATATTTAAAAATTCAAGACGGCTGCGATAATTTTTGTTCTTATTGTATTATTCCTCACGCAAGAGGTAAAAGTAGAAGTCGCTCATTTAATGAAGTTATAAAAGAAGCAAAAGAGTTAACTAATCTTGGTTATAAAGAAATTGTTCTAACGGGTATTAATACCGGCACTTATGGACAAGATATTGGCACAAATCTAACAGAGCTAATTAAAGAAATTATCTGCATATGTCCATCGCTTTATCGACTTCGAATTTCTTCAATTGAGGTTAATGAAGTTACGGAAGAACTAATTGCATTAGTTAGTAAAACACCAATGTTAGCAAAACATCTTCATATTCCACTTCAAAGTGGAAATGATGAAATATTAAACTTAATGAACCGTAAATATACTCTAGAACAATTTAAAAATAAGATTGATTTAATTCGAAAATATATGCCAGAAATTGCAATAACGACCGATGTTATAGTAGGTTTTCCAACCGAAACGGAAGAGCAATTCATTTCAACATATGAATTTATTAAGAAAATGAAGTTTTCTAATCTTCATGTCTTTCCCTATAGCCAAAGAAAAGGCACAAAAGCCGCGATTCTAAAAGGACAAATTGCACCTAACATTAAAAAAGAACGAGTTTCTAAACTTCTTGCTTTAGCTAATGAACTTAGTAACGATTATGCTTCTAAATTTTTAAATAAAGAAGTTGAAGTACTTATTGAATATTTTGATAAAAGTAAAAACGCCTATTTTGGTCACACCTCAAATTATTTACCGATTTATATAAAAAGTGATCAAAACATTAAACATAAGGTGATCAAAACACTCTATAAAATTTAGACAGTGTCGCAATAAATTAACCACATATAATGATTAGAATAACGATTTTTTGATAAAATGTCGTAATATTGTTGACAATGTATTTTCTAATGTTATAATACGATAGTATTATCACTAAGAGGAGGTAATTATTATGGCAGTTCCATTTAGAAAAGTTTCAAAAACTCGTAAAAGATTACGCCGTACACACTTCAAATTAACCGTTACTGGTTTAACAACTTGCACTAACTGTGGTGCTCTTATTCAATCACATAAAGTTTGTCCAAAATGTGGTTTTTATAAAGGCAAAGACGTTATGACAGTTGCAGTTGAAGAAAAAACCAAGGAAAAACCAAAAAGATCACTACGTAGAAAAGAAAAGATTACCAAAGAAGCAAAAGCTGCACCAAAAAAAGCAGCTCCAGCAGCCAAAAAAGTAGTCACTAAACAAAAAACTGGTGAATAGTAGATAAAGTTGAGTCAAACTCAACTTTTTTCTATAATAGTAATATGAAAAAACAAGAAAAAGAGACAAAACATGAAGTAAATGAAGGTTATGGAGGTGTTGATCCTTACGATTATCCAGATATTTTAAAAATTATTTTAAGTATCATTCTTCCTCCGTTAGCGCTTGTTTATATATTCGCGTTTGCAAAAAACAAACCATTTGCACGCAAATGGTATGTAATTGCAATGGTAGTTGGTTCAGCTCTTTACCTACTTATCATCGCCTTTATTCTTGTTAATCAAAAACCAATTCCAACGGAATTAAGTTTATAAATTATAGATTTAAGGAGGACAATCTATGAAATACAATAAATTAATTGATCACACCCTTTTAAAAGCTGATGCTACAGAAGAACAAATTAGAAAACTATGTGCTGAAGCAAAAGAACATAACTTTGCAAGTGTTTGTGTTAATCCTTGTTTTGTTCCGCTTGCTTCATATCTATTAGCTGATACTGATGTACTAGTTTGTACCGTTATTGGCTTCCCTCTTGGTGCTAATGCTACCGAAGCAAAGGTGATGGAAACCGATATTGCCATTCAAGATGGCGCAGAAGAAATCGACATGGTGCTTAATGTCTCACAACTTAAAGCTAAAAACGATTTATATGTTTTTAATGAAATTCTTCGCATTAAACAAATGTGCGGTGAATTAACATTAAAAGTTATCTTAGAAACGTGCCTTTTAACTCCTGAAGAAATTAAAAGAGCATGTGAAATCAGTGTTAAAGCTGGTGCAGATTTTGTAAAAACGAGTACAGGATTCTCTACTGGCGGCGCAACTGTTGAAGCTGTTAAATTAATGAGAGAAACAGTTGGGCCCCATGTTGGCGTTAAAGCAAGTGGTGGAGTCCGTACTAACGAAGATCTTAAAAAAATGGTCGCAGCAGGTGCTAATCGAATTGGTACAAGTTCAGGACCTGCGATTATCTAAAGTAGCAAAAAAGAGGAAATCGGCGCATAAAAGTGTTGCATTTCCCCTCTTATGCTTCTATAATACTAACGGAAACGCAAACTGCAAAGGAAGGAGTTGATTAACGATGCCAAAAATTACAGTTCGAGAAAACGAATCGCTAGAAGATAGCCTCAAACGTTTTAAGCGTCAAGTTAACAAAGCTGGAACCTTAGCAGAAGCAAGAAAACGTAAATATTACGTCAAGCCTGGCCTAGCTCGTAAACTTAAAGAAGAACAAGCACGGCGCAAACGTCGTAAAAGACGCTAAAAAATTAAAAAAATAGGAAAATCACGGAAATCCGTGATTTTTTATATAAAAACGAACAATTTCACATAAAGATGTCAATTTATTAATAGGGTGATATTATGCGTTACTTTATTAAACAAGATAAAAGCGAAACTTGTGGTGAAACTTGTCTTAAAATGTTGCTGGCCAATGTTAACCGTGATGAAAATTTCCTTTATCTCTCCTTTAATAAAAAGATAGACAATTTTTTAGACATTTGTGAAGTAAGTGAAAAGCACGGTTTATCATTTGAGGGTTTTAGGGCAGATGATAAGATTGCTTTTAGAAAAATAAAGGGACCATTAATCATCCAAATTGATGTCCAAAGCATGCTTCATTTTGTAGTATGTAAAAAAAGCGGCTATAAACGTTATCTCATCTTGGATCCTTCTAGGGGTCGCTATTTCCTTTCTGAGAAGCAGCTTTGGACATACTTTACAGGTCATTTTCTTAAAATTAGTGCTTATAATTCAACAAAGGCTCCAATTCCTGAAACATATAAAAAACGAAAATATTTTAATGCGATTGCTTCTTCAATTTTAAACCTTGTAATGGTCGTTTTTGGAGGAATTGGTTTATATTATAGTCATAGTGAGCAATACGCTTGGTTAGCCTTTTTATTTTTAATTTTAGCCTTTATTACGCATCTAGTTGAAAGGATTGTCTTATTCTATTTAATGAAGTGTTTTGATGATTATGTAATGAACCCTAAAATTCAATCACTTCGAGGTAATATAATTGAAAAACTAAAGGAAGTATATAGTTTAAAGGCGCCAATGTTTTCATATCCTCTAATTGTTTTTAGTCGTCTTTTAATTGCTCTAATTATTAGTCTTATATTTATATCAAATGATTGGCTTAATGCTCCGAATTTATTAATTGTGGTCTTACTTGTTTATTTAAAAAAGGAAGGATCACTATATTTAAAAGGTGAAGAATTAGCTCTAGATCATAACCTTCTTATAATCTCAAATTTATATAAAGCAAGAGAACCATTTCATAAAGAAATCGATAATATCAACAAGTTAAGTGCTAAATTAGCGACAAAAAAACTAATTCTTCATTATTTAGTTTATTTAGTTTTAATAATTCTTGTAGGTGCTCTAATGTATTTTAACCAAACCTACAGTCTTAACTATTTCCTTTTCCATTTCTTTGGTTATGTTTATTTTGTTGATTTAACTGATAAGCTTTTATCGCTTGATATTGAAAAAAGCAAGCAACGACAGGCAATAAGACATTATAACAACTTAAAATAACGCTTTTTTAAAGCGTAATAAGGATAATATGATAAAATAAAGTTGAGGTTTTTTGATGCAACTTGATTATCTAAATGAACTTGATCCTAGTTTTGATGAATTCGAAGGGTCTTTTAGTTATTATGCAAAAAAGGCACTAAAAATATTAGAAATTGATGATAATTTTATTGTTGAAGTTCAAATTGTTGATAATAAAACAATTAAAGACTTAAATAAAAATTATCGAAACAAAAACGAAGTAACTGATGTGCTATCTTTTGCTTTTGATGAACGAAGTGAAGATGAAGTAGCAATAATTTCTTCTATGCCACGCTTACTTGGAGTAATCATCATCAACGGAGAAAAAGCAATTGAACAGGCAAAAGAGTATGAACACCCTCTTAAAAGAGAAATGAAATTTCTTTTTATTCACGGCCTACTTCATTTACTTGGTTATGATCATGAAGATGAAGAAAGTGAAAAAGAAATGTTTTTATTACAAGATCAAATTATTGGAAGAAGGAGAACATGATGGATAAACAAAAATTAATTAAAGAAGCAATTAAGGCAATGGATAATGCTTATGTGCCTTATTCTAAATTTAAAGTCGGTGCGGCACTTTTAACTAAAGATGGCACAATATATCATGGTGCAAATATTGAAAATGCTGCTTATGGTTTAGCAATGTGTGGCGAAAGAAACGCCATTTATAATGCGTATAATCATGGCGTTAAAAAAGATGATATTGTCGCTCTTGCAATTATTGGTAATACGGCAAAACCAATTAGTCCTTGTGGTTCATGTCGGCAAGTAATAAGTGAATTACTTCCAAAAGAAGCACTTATTATTCTTACAAATATGAAAGGCGATATTTTAGAAGTAAATAAAGAAGATTTACTACCTTTTGCCTTTGATGATAGTGATCTATAAAAATGAAAAGTGGTTTTGTTTCAATCGTTGGACGACCTAATGCCGGTAAATCAACGATTCTAAATACTATTTTAGGCGAAAAAGTTGCAATAGTTACGCCTAAACCTCAAACAACAACCTCAGCGATTGTTGGTGTTTTTAATCGTGATAATCTTCAAATTGTTTTTGTTGACACTCCTGGTATTCATAAGCCCCATAAAGCATACGGCGAACTTATGAATAAAGCCTCATATAGTTCATTTCTTGATGCAGATGTATTAGTTTTAGTTGTTGATGCTAGTCTTCCCTTTGGAACAGGCGATAACTTAATTGTTGAACGCCTTCCAAAAGATAAACCATTAATTATTGTTTTTAATAAAATTGATCTAGCTCGCTTTGAGCAAGTAAAAGCCTTAAAAGAAAAATATCAAACTCTTTTTAGGGATGCGATTTTAATTGAAACAAGTGCCATTAGAAATTTTAATCTTGATGAAATTATTAATGAAATCGAAAAACTCTTACCAGAGGGTCCACAATATTATCCGTTAGATATGAAAACAATTTCTGATGAGGAGTTTATTATTAGTGAAATAATTAGAGAGAAAATTATTATGCTAACAAAACAAGAAATCCCCTATAGCGTAGCCGTAGTTGTGCTTCATATTGAAAATAAAGAGAACAAAAAGGAAGTTCTTGTTGATATTGTCACTGAAAAAGATAGTCAAAAAGGAATTATCATTGGAAAAGGCGGAAAACTTATTAAAAGGATCCGGCTTCAAAGCGAATATGATTTAAATAAACACTTTAGAATGCCTATTAAGCTTGAAATACTCGTTAGAGTAGAAGAAAATTGGCGAGATAATCCAAAATTAATAAAAAAATTAGGTTTAATGAAGTAATTAAAGATGGAAGTAATCGTAATTCGTTTAGTCCCATATAAAGAATATGATGTTATTGTTACTAGCTTATGTAGTGATGGTTTTTATTCTTTTAAGGCAAAGGGGCTTTTAAGACCAACTGCGAAACTATCCTCAATTATTACGATTGGTAATCTAATTAATATTGAAACAATTGATGCAAAAGGTGGGCCACTTGTAGTTGGGGCCAAGCCACTTTTAAATATGTCTAAATTGTTAAGTAATTTTGATAAGATTACTGTTTTAAATTATCTAGCTGAACTAACTCGACTAATTATTAAAGAAAACGAGGAAGCAAGATTAATTTATCCATTTTTTAAAAGTGCACTTTCATATATAGAAGAAGATAAATCTCCACTTGTAATCGCTACTATTTTTTCGCTACATCTTTTAAATATTTGTGGATATGAACAGAATTTCGCAAGTTGTCAAAGTTGTGGAACGCTTAAAAATCTTGCTGCAATTAACATTAAAGAAGGCGGATTGTTTTGTGTTTACTGCAAAAAAACAATTGATATTGAACTAGATGAAACAAATGTAAATGCTCTATATAATATATTTGTAAAAAAAGAAGGTGATTGGTTTTCTAATGAATTTAAAGAAAATCAAATGGCACCAATCTTGAGGACCATTATCGAATTTTTAAGCGATGTTTTTAGTTTGACTTTTCAAAGTTTACCACTTTTAAAACTAAGTTTTAATCTTTAAAAATAATATTAAAAATAGTACACTTATAATAGGTTGACAGAATAATTATGTTTAGACTATCATTTTATTTGATAGTTTATTTTTTAAGCGAGGAAATAATATGAAAAAGAAGCATGAATTCGAAACAATTGTGAATCATTTAATTACTTCTGGCTTTGTTTATCAAGGTTCTGAAATTTATGGTGGTTTATCTAATACATGGGATTATGGTCCCTTAGGTGTTGAACTTAAAACAAACATTAGAAATTTATGGTGGAAGAAGTTTGTACAAGAATCTCGCTACAATGTTGGAGTTGATGCTGCCATTTTAATGAATCCTGCTGTATGGAGAACAACGGGTCACGTAACAACATTTAATGATCCATTAATTGATTGTCGCAAATGTCGCATAAGACATCGAGCGGATCAACTTATTGAAGATCAATTTCCTGATGTTAAAGTAAGTGCAATGAATGATGAACAAATCTCAGTATTTATAAAAGAAAATAAAGTTAAATGTCCAAATTGCGGTGCCTCTGATTTTACAGATATTCGTAAGTTTAATTTGATGTTTAAAACACACATTGGCGTAACTGAAGATAATCAAAGTGAAGTTTATCTTCGTCCTGAAACTGCTCAAGGTGTATTTACAAACTTTAAAAATGTGCAACGTACGAGTAGAAAAAAGATTCCCTTTGGAATTGCTAATGTTGGAAAATCTTTTAGAAACGAGATAACGCCAGGCAATTTTATTTTTAGAACTAGAGAATTCACTCAAATGGAATTAGAGTTTTTCTGTGCTCCAGGTACTGATGATGAATGGTTTAAATATTGGAAAGATTTTTGCATTGATTTTGTGAAAAGTCTTGGTATTAATGAGGAAAACTTACGTTTTAGAGACCATGATAAGAATGAATTATCGTTTTATTCTAAAGCAACGACAGATATTGAATATTTGTTCCCCTTTGGATGGGGTGAAATATGGGGTATTGCTAATCGTACTGATTACGACTTAAGACGTCATATGGAAGAAAGTGGTGAAAATTTCGAATATTTAGATCCCGCGACTAACGAAAAGTATATTCCTTACTGCGTTGAACCATCAGTCGGCCTTGATCGATTATTATTAATGGTATTAACTGATGCCTATGATGTAGAAGAACTTGAAAATGATTCTCGCATTGTTATGCGGTTAAATCCGGTACTAGCACCATATACAATCGCTGTTTTACCACTTAGTAAGAAGCTTAATGATAAAGCTCTTGAACTTTTTGATGAATTAAGCAAACACTTCCGTGTTATTTATGATGATACGGGTAGTATTGGTAAACGTTATCGCCGTGAAGATGCGATTGGAACACCGTTCTGTGTAACAGTTGATTTTGACACATTAGAAGATAACACTGTTACAATTCGTGATCGTGACACGATGGATCAAATTAGATTACCAATTCATGAATTAATAGCGTATTTTGGTGATAAAGTATATTTTTAGTAGATTACTGGTTATTTAATAGTAAAGAAAGGGAGGCAATATGTTTGATGCAGCGCAAAGATTATTAGCAAGAATCGATATCGTTGATATTATTTCTCGTTTTATTCCTGTTAATAAAAAGGGTAACAACTATGTTGCACTTTGTCCTTTTCATGATGACACCAATCCTTCATTATCCATTAGTCCTGATAAACAGATTTTTAAATGTTTTGTCTGCGGTAAGGGCGGAAATGCTATTAACTTTGTAAGTGAATTTGAAAAGATTTCTTATTTTGAAGCTGCTAGAAGAATCGCTGATATGGTTAATTTTTCAGATCCTGCTTTTGAAAAAGAAAAATATGTATCACCGCAAGATGTAAAAAATGAACCTTTGTATAAAGCCTTAAATGATCTAACAACTTATTATGAATTTTGTTTACTTACAAAAGAAGGTGAAGAAGCAGTTAAGTATTTAGAAAACCGTAAAATAAACCAAGATATGCGAAAAAAATATAGAATTGGTCTTTCATCAATTTCAGGTAATGAAACGATAACTTATCTTTTAAATAAAGGTCATAGTATTAAAACAATAAAAGATATTGGAATTTTAGGAGGATCATTAGATAAACCTTTTGATGTCAATCAAGGTCGTATAATGTTCCCAATTCATGACCAAGAAGGAAGAGTTGTTGGCTTTAGCGGTCGAATTTATAAAAAAGGCGAAAAGACAGCTAAATATATGAACTCTCCAGAGACACCTGTTTTCCATAAAACTAGTATTTTATATAACTATCATAGGATTAAATCGATTGCTCGAAATACTGGTTATGTATATGTTTTAGAAGGATTTATGGATGTTTTCGCCTTAAATGAAGTTGGGATAGAATCTGTTGTTGCACTAATGGGCACTGCATTAACAAAAGATCATATTAATCTATTACGTATGTTAAATGCTGAAGTTCGTTTATGCCTTGATGGTGATGAAGCTGGACAAAGTGCTACTTTAGCAATGACAAAAGTGCTCGATAAGGCTAATCTAACCTATACAATCGTTGATAATAAAGATGATATGCGTGATCCTGATGATATCTTAAAAGCAGAAGGTAAAGAAGGATTACTGCGCTTTTTAAACAACCTAGTAGATAAAAGTACATTTACACTTAATTACTATTTAAAACATAATCCATTATCGAATTTAAAAGAAAGAAAGGACTTTGTTAATAGTCTTTTACCTACGATTGCCAATCTAAAATCAGCGCTTGATATCGATGATTATTTAAATAAACTCGTTAAAATAACTAATTTTGGTCGATCTACTTTAGAAGCTGAAGTTGCAGCTTATAAAAACCGGCTTGAACGTGATCAAAAATATGAAAGAGCAATAAAAGTTGATGATAGATTGCTACGCAAACGTGAAATATCAAAACTTCAACTAGCTGAGCAAACAATTTTATATCAAATGATTCATTTTCCTGAAGCTGTTAAATTTTATAACACAAATGTTAAAACGTTCATCAACGAATTTTATCAATATATTGCTCAATACTTAACAATTGTAAAAAAAGATGATGATGAACATGTATACGCTAATATATATAACTATTTAAATAGTAGTCTTTTAGAAGATGAACGAAAAAAATATTATCAAGATGAAGTAATGTATTTAGAAGAAAACGATAAAACAAAAACATTTAATCAAAATAAGCTTAATGATGCTCTTCGAGCAATTAATGAAGAAAAAGAATCATATAAAGCAAAAATTATTGAAGAAGAGGTTCTATCACAAACTAGTGATCCAATTGAAAAAGCAATTTTAGCGGAACATTTACGAAAACAACGTAAGGAACGCTTGAATAAAAAAGGAAAAGATCCAAAAGGAGGTTCTAACTGATGGCAAAAAAAGAAAAAAAGACTCTAAAAGAGCAAGAAGAACAATTAATGGATATTGAAGAAGAAACAGTTAAATTTGACGACGAAGATGAGGAAGATTTTGAAGTTCCTAACTTTGATGATGAAGAGGATGATAAGAACGAAATCCAAAAAATTAAAGATCGTCTTGTAAAACGAGGTAAAAAGAATGGTTATCTAGAACAAGATGAAATTTTTGATGCTTTTCGAAAATATAGTTTTGATGATGACGATTTAGATGAATTAGTTGAATTTTTCCAAAAAAAGAAAATCGACATTGTTACTGGTGAATTTGATGATGAAGATGATGAAGATATTGATGATGAAAACATCAGCGAAGAAGAAATTGAAAAGAAAATAAGCGAAACTACTGAAGAAGATGAAATGTTTGATGAAATGTTTGACTCAGAAGATGAAGAAGATGAACAAGTAGAAGAAATTAGTCAAGAAAAAATCAGACAACAACCACGTAATGATATTAATGTTAGTGATTCAGTAAAAATGTACCTTCGTCAAATTGGTAATTATGAACTTTTAAAACAAGATGAAGAACAAGCACTAGCTAAAGCCTATCATGAAGATGGTGATTTAAGTGCAAAAGATGAACTAATTAGCAGTAACTTACGTCTTGTTGTTAGTATTGCCAAACGCTATAGTCACGCTAATATGCAGTTTCTAGATTTAATCCAAGAAGGTAATATAGGTTTAATTAAGGCTGTCGAAAAGTTCGATTATAAGAAGGGTTATAAGTTTTCAACTTATGCTACTTGGTGGATTAGACAATCGATTACTAGAGCAATTGCAGATCAAGGCCGTTCAATTAGAATTCCTGTTCATATGGTTGAAACGATTAATAAAATTAGTCGTACTCAACGTAAATTAACGCAAGAACTTGGCCGAGAAGCAACACCCGAAGAAATAAGTAAAGCACTTGATGATGAAAAAATGACTCCAGCGAGAATTCGTGAAATTCAACAAATAGCGATGGAACCTGTGAGTCTTGAAACACCAATTGGGGAAGAAAACGACTCTCATTTAGGTGATTTTGTTGAAGATAAGGAAGTTGAAAGTCCAACCGAGTTCACAAGAACATCACTTTTAAATGATGAATTATACCAAGTTATGCAAGATTTAACTCCTCGTGAGGAACGTGTTTTACGCCTACGTTACGGTTTAGATGATAATAAACCTCGAACTCTTGAAGAAGTAGGCCGCGAATTTGGTGTTACTCGTGAGAGGATTAGACAAATTGAAGCAAAAGCGATTCGAAAACTACGTCATCCAAATCGTAGTCGTAGATTAGCAGATTATCATGAGAAAGATTAATGTTATCAAGACGTTTAAAAATTATTTCTCAATTTATTGAAACTGAAGATGTAGTTGGTGATATCGGAACCGACAGCGGTCAACTACCAATCTTTTTAGCATTGCATGGACATAAATATGTTTATGCAAGTGATAATAAAAAAGGTCCATTTGACAATTTAAATAAAAAAGTCAAAGAAGCAAACTTAGAAAAAGTTATTAAAACTGCTCTTCGAGATGGGCTAGATCGTTTACCTAAAAGAGTTAATACGCTTGTAATTGCTGGATTGGGCGGCGAACTTCTTTGTGAAATATTATCAAAAGGTCAACAAAAACTTGATAATATTAAAAAACTAATTCTTGCTCCTAATAACAACGAACCAAGTGTTCGTAAAATGCTATCATTTTTAGGATTTATGATTATTGATGAAGAAGTCGTAAAAGAAGGTCGTCATTTTTATGAAATTATTGTTGCAATCAATGCAGCTTGTCCAGTTTGCAACCTTGAAACTGAATTTGGCCCGATTAATATTCGTAAAAAAACTCCTGCTTTTAAAGAAAAATGGAAGAAAATCTATCTTAGAAACGTAGCTTTGCTTAAACAAGATGAATTACCTCCCCATCGAAGACTTGAGATAATTGCAGAACAAGAAAGGATAAAAAATATCTTATGATTGAAACAAGAAAATTACTTAGATACTTTGGAAAACTTTATCCAAAACGAATTGCGAAAGAAAATCATGACTTTGTAGGTTTAATGACTGGCAAGTTACCCGAGAAAATTGAAAGGATTGTCATTTGTTTAGATTTAGATCGCTCAATTATTGAAGAAGTTTTGGTTTTTAAACCAGATATTGTTTTTACCCATCATCCCTTTATTTATGGAACACGCTTTCAAGTCTTTAAAAAAGACGAAGATAAGAAAGAATTCGCTTTGTACTTAGATGAAATTAATCTTCCGGTTTATTCACTTCATACTAACTTTGATAGCGGAAAACAAGGTATGAACGATGCGCTGGCAGAAAGATTAGAATTAATTAATATTCGCCCCTTAGAAAATAATCCAATGGCAAGAGGTGGAGAGTTAAAAGAACCGTTTAAAATCGCTGAATTTGCTAGTTTTGCTACTAAAATTCTTAATGTTCCGTATGGTTTATTGATTGATAAAGGAGAGCAACTAATTAGATCAGTCGCAATTGTAGGCGGCGCAGGTAGTCGCTCCTGGAAGGTAGCAAAAGAAGAAGGTTATGACCTTTTTATTAGTGGTGATGTACCTCATTATGTAAGAAGAGATATTGAATTAGCTAACTATAATTATCTAGATTTACCACATGAAATCGAGAACATTTTTATGGAACAATTAAAAAAAGTGCTGTTAGACTTAGATCCAGCACTTAAAATCAAAACAATTACCCATGAAATGCCTCCAAAGGTAATTAGGGTTTAAAAACCTTCTAAAAAGTGGATAATTTCATCAACTAGATGAGGTGGAGTTGAAGCTCCACTTGAAATTCCTACATAAGTTACAGCTTTTAGGTCGTTGACATCAATGTCAGCGACCGTTTTTATTCTTTTTACAACACTATCTGGGTGAGTTAATTTAGCAATTTCAACTAACTTAGCAGTATTACTTGATTGATCACCGCCGACAATATAAATAAGATCAACTTCTCCGGGTATTTTCATTACAGCTTCTTGGCGTAGTCTTGTAGCATTACAAATCTCATCAACTATTCTTGCCCCAGGGATTCTTTGCATAATTCTTTGATGATATGATTGTATTTCAAAAATTGATAGAGTAGTTTGATTTATTACATAAGGTGATTCGTCAGTAATTTTTGAAAAATCAAAATCCTTATTATTTGTATATAAGAAGATGTTATTACTAATTGAAAGAGCAGCCTCAACTTCAGGGTGACCTTTTTTCCCTATATAAATAACCTGATGACCTTTTAAGAGGTTTTCCTTGATTTTATCTAGATTTAATTGAACCATTTTACAAGTAGCATCATGAACTATTAAGTTTCGTTCATGTGCTATTTTATTAAATTCAACAGGATGACCATGAGCCGTGAAAATAAGATGAGTTGATGGGTCAACATTCCTTAAAAAATCAATTAATTCACTCTTAAGTCCTTTTTTAGTAGATATTTGGTTATATTCAAGTAGTTTTGTGACTTCATCATTATGCACTAACATACCAACGACAACAATTTTCGCCTTAGGAAAATCATTCCTAACCTTTAATGCTAGATCAATTGCCCTTGTTACTCCAAAGCAATATCCTTGTGGTTTTGCAACAAATAATCTCATAGTCTTCCTCATGCATATAATAACACAAAAACACCATTTTATAGTATAATAACGGCTGAGGAAAAGATGGCGTTATTTAAGCAATTTAATTTAAAAACAGAACTTGTCGATGTTTTAGCTGAACTAGGTTATATAAATCTAGCACCAGTACAAGAAAAAGTGATTCCAATCGCTCTACGCGGTGAATCTCTTTTAGCACGTTCAGAAACTGGATCAGGTAAGACACATGCTTTTTTAGTTCCAATTTTAAATAAATTAAATGCTGATATAAATGAGGTTCAAGCAATAATCCTTGCTCCTACAAGAGAACTGGCTAAACAAATCTATGATTTTTCAACTGAAATTAATCTAAAATTTGGAAATTTCCGCATTTTACTTCTTGCTGGAGGTATTGAAAAGACTCGTAATATCGCACAAATGTCATTAGGTCCTCAACTTATAATCGCTACACCTGGTCGTTTAAAAGATATAGGATTTGTTAATAGCGTTATTACTCTTAGAACCGTAAAAACACTAGTATTAGATGAAGCTGATATGCTTATGGATTCAGGGTTTTTACCAATTGTAAATGAAATATTGCTTCAACTAGATAGTCCGCAAATAATGATTTTTTCTGCAACTATTCCTAAAACGCTAAATTCAATTATTGAACATTATGTTGGTTCTTCACATATTATCGAAATGAGTGATGTCTATCAAACTAGCGAACGTGTTAAACATCATTTAATCGATGTTCACCATCAAAATCGTTTTGAAATCGTTCGCGACTTTATAAAATGGCGTAATCCATATTTACTTTTAATTTTCTGCTCTGAAGTTGAAGAGGTTGATAATTTATTTAAATATTTAGTAAATAGCGGAATAAAATGTGGCATTTTACACGGTAATTTAACTCCTAGAGAACGAAAACAAATGCTTCGAAGAATTCGTAATGATGAATTTAGAATAATAGTTGCAAGTGATATTGCCGCTCGTGGGATAGATATTCCTAACATTAGCGATGTTCTTAATGTTAATTTCCCGCGAGATCACGCATTTTATTTCCATCGCGCAGGAAGAACAGGTCGTTTTGATCAAGAAGGAGATTGTTTTTCCTTTTATGATCACGATAGTTTAAAAACTGTTGAAAAACTTGAATCTCTTGGTGTAAGTTTTAATGTTTTACGGTTTAGTAATGGCACCTTTATTGAAACTGAAATTGAAAAACCAAAAACTAAACCAAAAACAGATTCACAAAAAGAACTTGATAATAAAATACAACGTACAATCGCAAGAACTCGCTCGAATGTTGTTAAACCAGGTTATAAAAAGAAAGTAAAACAAGCTGTCGATAAAGTTAAAAGACGTCATCGAAGAGAAATGATAAAAAAAGATATTCAACGACAAAGACGCGAAAAGTACAAGAAAGGATCTTAAAATGAATAAAGAATTAATTTTAGGCTGTCATGTATCTTTAAGTAGCCCAGATTATTATTTAGGTTCAGTTAATGAAGCACTCTCATACGGAGCGAATACTTTCATGATTTATACCGGCGCTCCGCAAAATAGTTATCGTTTACCTACTGAACGGCTAAATATTAATAAAGGTAAAGAAGCGCTTAAAAAAAGTGGCATGAATAGCGATCATATTATCGCTCATGCCCCGTACATTATTAATTTAGGTAATTCAGTTAATCCAAGTACCGCTGAACTAGCAGTCGATTTTTTAAAGAAAGAATTACAAAGAGTAGCTGACTTTGGTATTAAAACTCTTGTCCTTCATCCTGGTTCTCATGTTGGAGCAGGTGAAGAAGAAGGGATGAAACAAATAATCAAAGGGTTAAACGAAGTTTTAGCAAATGATCACAATGATGATGTAATAATTGCCCTTGAAACAATGGCAGGAAAAGGTAGTGAAATCGGCTATAAATTCGAACATATCCGTCATATCATCGACAATGTTGATAGACCAGAACGACTTGGTGTATGTTTAGATACCTGTCATATTAGTGATGCAGGATATGATGTAACAAAAGTTGATGAAATATTAAAAGAATTTGATGAAAAAATTGGCTTAGGGCGTTTAAAAGTCGTTCATATTAATGATAGTAAAAATGAACGAGGAGCAAGAAAAGACCGTCATGAAAATCTTGGCTATGGGACGATTGGCTTTGAAACAATTAGTAAATATGTTCATCATCCCTTACTAGCACATATCCCTAAAATATTAGAAACGCCATATTATGATAAAAAACCGCCTTATAAGGCGGAGATTGCTATGTTAAGAGCAAATCAATTTAATAAAAATTGGCGAGACTCTCTATAGAGGCTCGCCTTTTTCTAATGCTTTTTTAATGGCTTGAAAAGTTTCTTCACTAATATCGTGTTCAAACTTACAAGAATCTTCCTCAGCTATACGAGGGTCAACACCAAGCTTAATGAAAAACTCGGTTAAAACACGGTGTTTTTCATATATGTCTTCAGCGACTTTTCTTCCTTTTTTGGTTAGAAGAAGTTCGCCGTTAGGACCTTCTTTTAAAAAGCTTTTTGTTTTTAATTCATTTAAAGCTTGTGAAACAGTTGATTTTGCCTTTTTTGTTTCTTTGACAATATCAACAAATCGAACTGTTTCTTGTGTTTCTTTAAGGCGAAGTATTGTTTCTAAATACATCTCGCCGGATTCATAAATTTTCTTACTCACTTATACTCTTGCAACCTTATTATTTTGGTATTTTTGGTATAGGAAATATCCAACTACCGCTAAACCTAAGATAGCAAGAATAATAAATAATGTCCACCACCAACTACCGATTAGATAGATGAAACTTGAAATTACATAAGATACTACTAACCAGAATATTATTGTTCCTATGAATTGTTTTCTTGTTAATTCGGCCTTAGCAGTGGCTACTGCCGCCATACAAGGAATAGTAGTCATGTTAAAAACGATAAAAGAAAGTAAGGCAGGTAAGTTAATGTTAGTTAACTGAATCATCGCCGTTACACTATCGACATCGCTATCACCACCAATGGTAATTAGACCGGCTGCTGCTAAAGAAGCAGCAATTGTTCCAAATGTTCCAATTGCATTTTCTTTAGCAATTAAGCCTGTTACAGCTGCAGCGATAAAGACCCACCCGTATTTTGTAAGTTGGCTACCAAAACCTAAAGGAGTAAATAAAGGTCGTACTAATTGAGCAACATTCATTAAAATACTTTGTTCAATTTGGCTATCTTCTAAGAACTCCCAATTGAAACTAAAGTGAGCTAAAAACCATACTACAACTGAAGAAACAAGAATAATAGTAAAGGCTTTTTTAACAAAGTGTTTAGCCTTATCGTATAGATGTATAAATAATGCTTTTGCTTTTGGCAAACGATATGGCGGTAATTCCATAATAAATGGTGTAGTTTCACCTTTTAACATGGTTTTACGCATAATAATTGCAGTAATCATTGCTAAAACAACACCAATTGCATACATTGAAAAGACAATTATATCAACGTTTCCTACACCAAAATATTGGACGATTCCACCAGAAACCGCGAGTAGAATCGGAACTTTTGCACCGCAGCTAAAGAATGGAATAACTCTAATTGTTGCAACGCGCTCATGTTCGCTTTTTAGTGTTCTTGCATTAATCATTGCAGGAATTGAACAACCAAAGCCCATAAGCATTGGGATAATTGAGCGACCTGAAAGACCGAATTTTCGGAAAATACGATCTAAATTAAAGGCGACTCGAGCCATATAGCCAGTATCTTCAAGAAGGGAAATGAAGAAGTATAAAACAATAATTTGTGGTAAAAACGATAAAACAGCAAAGACACCTGCTAAGATACCATCAAATAGAAGGCCTCCAAGCCAAGCTGGCCCTTTATAAATACTTGCTAATCCATCTGAGATGCTATTACAAGCTAATTCTAATAGATTAAATAAAATTACACCTGGCGAATTTATACCCCCCTCACCAAATACACCTTCAAATGCAGTTCCAGGTAGAGTTACAAAATCTTCACCAAGAAGACCGCCAATAAAAAGGAAGTTTTCAGAAAATGTAAGATGGAAAATAATGAATACAATCGCTATAAAGATCGGAATACCGAATATACGATGTGTAAGAATTTTATCAGCTAAACCAGTACGGCTTAATTTACGTTTCTTTTTACTTGGTGTAGTTTCCTCTTTAGTGACAACGGAAACAACACCTTCTAAATTAGCAACAATCCATCGATATCTTGCATCCGCGATAAAAGCTTCTACATCATCATTAAAAGTAGTAGAAGTGAACTTGAAATCGCTGTTTTTAAGAAACTTCAGTGCTTCTGGATGCTTTTTTATTTCATATTCGTCATTTTCTAAAAGTTTAATAGCATGAAATAGAGGTTCAACGACTTCATTGCTACGGAAATTTTCTTCAAGCAAGTTAATCGTTTCACTAATTTCGCTATTTTCTAATACCGTTCGTGCTTTTCTTTTCTTTTTAGCGTTTTTTCTAACTGCTTCAATGAGTTCATTAATTCCTTCTTCACGAAGAGCAGAAATTGAAATAACTGGAACTCCTAAACGCTTTTCAAGTAATTTAACATCAATTTGCTTTCCACTTTTTTGAAGTTCATCACTCATATTAAGTGCTATAACAAGCGGAATATTAGTTTCTAATAGCTGAGTAGTTAAATATAAACTTCTCTCTAGCGTCGTTGAGTCAATGATATTAATAATAATGTCACAGTTTTTCCCTAATAAATAATCACGAGAAATAATTTCCTCGGTTGTATAGGGAGAAAGTGAGTAAATACCTGGTAAGTCAACGATTGAGATTGCTTCATTAGTTCGGTCTTTTCTATATAATCCCTCACGTTTTTCGACTGTTACACCAGGCCAGTTACCAACATGTGCACGAGCACCTGTAAGAATATTAAAAAGGGTCGTTTTACCGCTGTTTGGTTGACCCGCAAGTGCTACTTTAATCATTCTAAAACCTCCACTTCAACGAGAAGAGCTTCGTCTTTTCGTAATGAAAGATGATAACCACGAATTAAAATTTCGATTGGATCTCCAAGTGGAGCACACTTTAAAAGTGTAACTTCAATAGATGGAGTAACGCCCATATCAAAAAGTCTTTTACGAACGTGGCCTTCACCATGTACCGCCACTACGCGGCCTGTTTGATTGTACTTTAAATTGCATATAGTTTTCATAATGGTTCGCCTCACCGAACTAAAGATAGTATAAGAAAAGGTTGAACAGATGTCAACCAAATTTGTAAAGAAAATTTATAACAAAGTTATTTAAAAGATTCTATCTCTTTTTTTAGCCTTGTAAAGGCATCTTTTTCATCGATTGTATCGATGACGTGACCTTTTTTAAAAAGCACCCATTTCATTTTGCCACCTGCTAGACCAATATCAGCATGTTTTGCTTCACCTGGACCATTAACAGGACAGCCCATAACTGCGACAGTAATTTTTTTATTTGTATATTCTAGTAATTCAAGTACTTGACTAGCTACTTTTTTAACATCCACCTCAGTTCGTCCACATGTCGGACAACTAATAAGAGTTGGATAGTTTGGATATAGTCCAATATCATGAAGAAGTCTTTTACAAACTTTAATTTCTTCCTGTGGACTATCAGTTAAAGAAATACGAATCGTATCTCCGATTCCTTCAAGAAGAAGTGGCGAGAGGCCAGCGACACTGCGAATAACACCAACCTCTTTAGTTCCGGCCTCAGTAATGCCTAAATGAAGCGGATATTTAAATGTTTTACTAGCTAAGCGATAAGCTGCAATAGTTTCTTTAACATCACTTCCTTTTAAAGATAAAACAATGTCAGTAAAGCCCATATCTTCAATGATTTTAACGTGTTTTTTTGCACTATTAACAAGATGAATATGGGTGACTTTTTCGCCTTCTTTAATAATTTCTTTATCTAAAGATCCTGAATTAATACCGATGCGAATCGAAACATTAGCTTTTTTACAGGCATCTACTACTTGCTGAATTTTATCAATTGAACCAATATTACCGGGGTTAATACGAATTTTATCAGCACCATTTTCAATAGCAAGAAGTGCTAAACGATAATCAAAATGAATATCTGCAATTAGAGGAATAGAAACATGTTTTTTAATCTCTTTTAGTGCTAATGCGTCTTCTTTATCAACGATAGAAACACGCATTAAATCAGCTCCTAAACGAGCACAATCGTTAATTTGTTCACATATCTCGCTTACTTTACTAGTTTTAATATTACACATACTTTGAATTAAAACAGTATTTGTACCACCGATTGTAAGATTGCCGACTTTAATTTTATTTGTTTCAGTTCGTTTCATATCTTCTCCGATATTTCCATTTTATTATAGCATTTAATTGCTAAGATAATAATTCATCTTTATTCTAGTATTTAATTATTTTATGTGCTACAATACAAGCCGTATTAGTGGAGGTAGATAAATGCGTACTCGAATTATGTTAAGATGTACCGAATGTAACGAAGAAAATTATTTAAGTAGTAAAAATAAAAAGAACGTTCCAGATCGGCTTGAATTAAAAAAATATTGCCCACGTTGCAATAAAAACACTTTACATAGAGAAAAAAGATAAAGCTACGGCTTTATTTTTTTACAATATATAAATATTTATGGTTATTCATTTAACATTTCCACAAAATCTACAAGCTGCTAATTGTTATTTAGTCACTAGCAAAGAAGGAGTAATTGTAGTTGATCCAGGTTCAAAAGACCCTTCCCTTGCTAATATGATTAAAGAAAAATACGATAAAGTTATAGCAGTTTTAATTACACATGGCCACTTTGATCACTCAAAAGGTGCTAGTTTACTTCAAGCTACCTTTAATTGTCCCGTTTATGTTCATAAAGAAGATGAAGAATGGTTAACAAACCCTATAAAATATCAAAAAAGTCTCTTTTTTATGCAAATTGGTGAACCTCTTAAAGAAGGTCTAGTATCAATAAGTGATGGTGATGAACTTAAAATAGGTGATTTTACATTTGAAGTTATTCATACACCGTTTCATTCAAAAGGAAGTGTTTGTTATTTACTTAAAGAACATAATATTCTTTTTACCGGCGACACTCTTTTTAATGGAACTATAGGAAGAGTTGATCTAGTAACAAGTGAACCCGAAAAAATTTCTGAAAGTCTTAGTAAAATAAAAAAGCTAGATCCTAAGCTTCTAATTTATCCAGGCCATGGAGATAAACCAACTATTTTACGACACGAATTAGAGACCAATCCATACTTATTAATGTGATATTTGTTCTATTTGTTATAAATAACATATAATGATATAATTTTAATGAAAAAGAGGTGATAAAAAATGATTAACGTAACTGAATTAAGACCTGGCAATTATTTTATTGAAGCAGGCAATCTCTACAATGTACTAGATATTTTACTAAATAAAACTGCGATGAGAAAAATGGTCGCTAAATTAAAAGTAAAAAATGTACGTACAGGTGCAATTACTGAATTAACTTTCAACTCTGGTTATCAAATTGATCGTATTTCAATTAGTAAAAAGACAATGTCATATCTTTATGATGCTGGTGATGGTCTTGTTTTTATGAACAATGATACATTTGAACAAGTTGAAGTTCCAAAAACCATGCTTGAATGGGAAATGCAATTCCTTGTCGAAGGTCATGAAGTTGAAATTGCTTCATACGAAGGCGAACTTTTAGGTATAACCTTACCTGCTAAGGTTGCCCTAAAGATTACCGAATGTGATCCAGGTGTTCGTGGGAACACTGTTCAAAACGCAACTAAAGATGCAGTTTGCCAAACTGGTCTTCGTATACGTGTTCCATTATTTATTGAGGAAGGAGAAGTAGTTCTAGTAAGAACCGATAACGGCGCTTACGATGGACGAGCATAATTATGATTATTTTAATGTCTACTGGTGGAATTATTGGTATTGGCGTTGGAGCCTTAGTGCTAGGCTTAGTTCTTGGTTTCTTTATTTCTAGAAAAGTTTTCCAAGTTCAACTAAAGAAGAATCCGCCTATTTCAGAAAAACAAGTTCGTGCAATGCTTTCTGCTACTGGGCGTAAGCCAAGTGAAGCACAAGTGCGTGCTGTTATGCGCTCAATGAAGCAATAACTACATATTTAGTAAGAAAAAAATGCGACATTATTAATTAGTGTCGCTTTTTTATTACTTATTTTATTACTGACTAACTACCAATAAACTACTAAAAGATAACCAAACTATCTTAACCAAGTAATTTTTCGTTCGGTACCTTTAATAATTCGTTTAATATTTGACGAATGTAAAATGATTAATACCGCACATGTTAAAGCTAAGAAAAAAGGATACCACCAAGTTATATAAACAAGAGGATAAAATGTAATATTAGCTAGAGAGGGTATCATAACAACTAGACTCATGACAGAAATTGTTAATGAACCAGTAATACTTGAAAGAGAAACCATTTTTTTAAGTTTAAGAATAGTAACAAAAACAATAAATGCTACAAGAAAAACTAACCAGTTTGTTGCAAGAGCAAAACCAGCGATTCCGCTGACGGCTTTTCCGCCTCTAAACTTATGGAAAATTGGAAAACAATGACCAAGAGTAAGTGAAAAACAAGCAATATATATGGTGAAATTAGGATTTACAAGATCTCCTAATGAAGTAAAACGAAGGATTAAAGTCAGAGCCCAGTGAAATATTACCATCTTTAAAATATCGATAATAATAACAGCAGCACCAGCTTTTTTTCCTAAGATACGGCCAGCATTTGTCCCACCTGCATTACCTGAACCATGATCGCGTATATCAACTTTATAAAAAATGCGCCCAATTAAAATAGATGTTGAAACAGATCCGATTAAATAACCGCATATAATCGCACCAAATATAATTAAGACGCTATATAAAGTTTCCATTTTTGCCTCATTTTTCTAGTTTTGGACTTTGTCCTTAAATACTATATCACAAATGAGTTAATTCTCCACTTATATGAAAAAACATTTTTAAAAGTGCTAATTAAAAAGTATAATGAAAATGCGATTTCAAAATCGGGCTTAAAGTTTTATAAAACTTTGGTATAATAAGATACGAAATTATGTAAAGGATAATTTGATATGACTGATAAATTAAAAAACACCACATATACTGCTGATTCTATTGATGTTTTAGAAGGTTTAGAAGGCGTAAGAAAACGCCCTGCAATGTATATTGGTTCAACAAACACAGCTGGCTTACATCAACTTGTTTGGGAAGTTGTCGATAACTCAGTTGATGAAGCAATGAATGGACACGGAGATAAAATTTCAGTCACTATTCATAAAGATGGATCAATTAGCGTTCAAGATGATGGACGTGGTATTCCAACAGGAATTAATAAAAAAACCGGCTTACCAGCGGTACATTTGATTTTTACAACGCTTCATGCTGGTGGAAAATTTTCTGAAAGCTCTTATAAAACAAGTGCTGGTCTTCATGGCGTAGGAGCTGCTGTTACTAATGCGCTAAGTGAATGGCTTGATGTAACCGTTTGGCGCGAAGGGAAAGTTCATCATTTACGTTATGAAAATGGTGGAAAGCTTGTACAACCTCTTGAAATTATTGGTAATACAAATAGAACTGGTACCCTTGTTACTTTTAAACCAGATCCTGAAATTTTTAAAACTGTTGAATTTAAGTGGGATACAATTACATCACACCTTCAAGAACGTGCGTTTCTTTTAAAGAAAGTTAATTTCTTTATTAAAGATGAACGAACTGGCCTAGAAGAAAAATTCTATTATGAAAATGGACTTTTTGAATACATGGAAATCATAAATCAAAATAAAAAGCCCATAAGTTCGGTTATTTATTTTGAAGAAATAGTTGATGTCACTGGCATTAATCGTGCTAATTTTAAAATGGAAATTGAAATAGCGATGCAATATTGTATCGAGGACTATAGTGAAACGGTGCTTTCTTATGTAAATAATGTAAGAACAAAAGATGGCGGTACTCATGAAACCGGTTTTAGAACAGGTCTTACTCGATGTGTAAACGATTTTGCAACAGAAAATAATTTACTGCGCGGAAAACAAAAACTTGAAGGAAGTGATATCCGGGAAGGATTAACTGCAATTATTTCGCTTCGAATTCCTGAAGAACCAACTGAATTTGAAGGTCAAACTAAAGGAAAATTAGGAACCCCAGAAGCCTTTAGTGCACTAAATAACTTTATCTACAATAAATTAACATACTACCTTCATGAAAATCGTGAATTTACAGTTGCTTTAGTAAAAAAATGTACTGATGCTCAAGCTGCTAGACTTGCAGCAAGAAAAGCAAAAGAAACATTAAGAAAAACAAAAAAACCGCGAAATGAGATGATTTTAAGCGGCAAATTAACACCTGCTCAAAGTAAAGACTACTCACGAAACGAACTCTTTATCGTTGAAGGTGATAGCGCAGGTGGTACCGCGCGCAGTGGTCGTGATCGTGAATTTCAGGCTATTTTACCGCTTCGTGGAAAACCGCTTAATACTGATACAAATACTGTTGAAAAAATGTTAAAAAATGAAGAGTTTGCTACCCTTATTAACACAATTGGTGCAGGCTTTGGTAAAGACTTTGATATTAGTGAATCGCGTTATGGAAAAATCATTATTATGACTGACGCTGATACTGATGGTGCCCATATTCAAACTCTCTTATTAACATTTTTCTATCATTATATGACACCTTTATTAAAAGCAGGTATGATTTATTTAGCAGCCCCACCCCTATATCGAGTTTATAAATATCAAAAAGGTGAACTTGTTTATCGCTATGCCTGGGATGATAAAACCCTAGAAGAAGCCAAACAAGAAATAGGTGCTAACTATAAAATTAATCGCTATAAAGGGTTAGGAGAAATGAACGCTGAACAACTTTGGGATACAACAATGAATCCTGAAAATCGTAGTTTGATTCGTGTAAATATTGAAGATCCACTCCTAGTTGCGATGAGAGTTCGTGTTCTTATGGGTAAAGATCCATCAGTTAGAAGAAAATGGATTGAAGAAAACATTGACTTTAACGCATACGATGAATTCATAGAAGAGGTTAGATAAAATGAGTAAGAAAACTAAAAAAACAACTAAAAAAGTTGTTAAACAACCTCAAATCGAAGAACATATCATCGAAATGCCAATGGAAGAAATCATGGGTGATCGTTTTGGCTTATATGCTAAAGAGGTCATCCAAAATAGAGCAATTCCTGATGTTAGAGACGGGCTAAAACCAGTTCAAAGACGGATTGTTTATTGTATGTATGATGAAGGAAACGTCCATACAAAGCCAACTCGCAAGTGCGCCCATTCCGTCGGGGCGGTTATGGGCCGCTATCACCCACACGGTGATAGTTCAATTTATGAAGCACTTGCGCGTCTATCTCAACCTTGGAACCTCCGTTATCCTTTAATTGATTTTCAAGGTAATAATGGTTCAATTGATGGGGATGCACCGGCTTCATATCGTTATACCGAAGCTAGACTTAATGAACTAAGTGAATTATTAATACGAGACATTGATAAAAACACCGTTGATAAACAACTTACTTTTGATGATGTTGATCTTGAGCCCGTTGTTTTACCGTCTCGCTTTCCTAATTTACTTTTAAATGGTTCGCAAGGTATTGCAGTAGCAGTTGCAACCGAAATTCCTCCTCATAACATGAAAGAAGTTGTCGAGGCAATTATTTATCGAATCACACATAAAAAGGCAACTATTGAAGATTTACGTGAATTTATTAAAGGTCCAGATTTCCCAACCGGCGGGATTGTTTATAAAAGTGACGGCCTAGATAAGATTTATACAACAGGCCGCGGAAGAATTGAAATTGAAGCAAGATGGGAAATTGTTAATGAAGATAATCTGCAAAAAATGGTCATAACTGAAATTCCCTATCAAGTTAATAAATCAATTATTCTTCGAGATATAGGTAATATTATCGAAAAGAAAGCAATCGATGGTCTTTTAGAACTTCGCGATGAAAGCGACCGTAAAGGTTTACGAATTGTCGTTGACTTAAGAAAAGACGCCAATAGCGAAGTTATCACTGAATATCTACTTAATAAGACGCTTCTTAGAACTAGTTATAACGCTAATGTTGTTGCGATTGCAGATAATAGACCCCAAACCCTAAATTTACTTCAAATTGTTGATTACTATATTGACCATCAAGTCGAAGTTATTAGACGAAGAAGCGAATTTGATCTAGAACGGCTCTTAAAAAGGCTTCATATCGTCGATGGTTTAATGAAAGCTATCAGTATTTTAGATGATGTTGTAAAACTAATTCGTAAAAGTAAAGATAAAGCCAACGCTAAAGAAAATTTAATTGTAGCTTTTGATTTTACAGCTGAGCAAGCAGAAGCAATTTTAACGATGCAGTTATATCGATTAAGTAATACTGATATTACAACGTTAGTTAATGAAAAAGATAGCATCGAAAAAGAAATTAGTAATTTACGTGAGATATTAGCAAATGAAAATGCCCTTAACCGCGTTTTGATTAACGACTTAAAAGAAATTAGTAAAAAATTTGGTGATGATCGTCGTACCTCAATTAAGGAACGAGGCGAAATTATTGAAATTGATAAACGCGACTTAATTGCAGATGAAGATGTTATGATTGCAATTACGCGAGATGGCTACTTAAAGCGAAGTTCAATGCGCTCATATGTATCAAGTGGAGAAAATGCTCTACCTGGAATTAAAAGCGGTGATCTTCTTGTAATGGCAGATGAAGCAAATAATAAAGATACGATTATTGTATTTACTAATAAAGGGAATTATTGCTATATCCCTGTATATACAATTCATGAAGGTCGCTGGAAAGATGAGGGCAAACACTTAAATTATATTGTTACTTTAAGTCCTGATGAAAAACTAATAAAAGCCTTTGTAATCAAAGAATTCCGTGATGATCTCTACTTTACAATGGTTACTGGTAAAGGACGAATTAAACGTAGTTTGATTAGTGAATTTACCGCGATTCGTTTCTCTAGACCGCTTATTTGTATTCGCTTAAGTAAGGGTGATTATCTTGTTGATGTTGTTGCAACAAGCGGAAATAGTGATCTAGTCGTCGTTACTAGAAATGGAAGCGCTAGTTATTATAATGAAAACGAAGTTAGCCCACTTAGTTTAAAAGCAGCTGGCGTTAAAGCTATATCACGACTTAAAAATGATGCAATTATTGGTCTAGTTTCAGTTCATCCAGGCGAAAAGATTCGTCTTGGAATTCTAACTAATAAAGGTCATGTCCGGCTTGTAGATGTTAATCATCTTGAAATAACAGCACGTCTAGGCAAAATGCAGTATGTTATGCGCTCATTTAAAAGCGATGTTCATAATATTGTTGGAGTTCTTGCAATTGATAAAACACTTGAAGATAGTCTTATTGCCTACAATCTAACGGATAATAATAACCTTGTTCCAGTCGTTATTGATGATGTTAAACTAACCTCAACAGATAAATACGCTAAACAAAATATTGATCAACTTGGAAAAGGTGAAGTTTTTGTAGGACTCTACCGTATGTTAGTTAGAACGATAAGTTCAGACACTAAAGCACATGAACCTGTAATTCAAACAGAAGTTGCGACAATTAAAACAATAGAAAAATCAACTAAACGTAAAGAAGTTGAATACGAACAAATGTCAATTTTTGACATTTTAGAAGACGATTAAACTTAAAATATTATATATTTAATATTACATATCATGTATTATTTTAAAGAACAAAAAGTTCTTTAAGTTTAATTTTGTCTTCATATACTATAAAATAGTAATGAGGAATTAATATGTCAAGATATACCCCAACTTATCATGCTCAATCAGTATATGAAATTCCGCCTGCTTTTTATAAAAAAATCGGCGTTAAGAACATTATTATTGATCTTGATAACACCCTAGATTCTTATCGCTCACTTTCTCCTAGTGAGCGAGCGATTAACTTAATCGCTAGTTTAAAAAATGCCGGCTTCAATGTCATAATTGTAACAAACAATAAAAAAAGACGTGTTGAAGGTTATGCTAATGAATTGGAAGTTAACTTTCTTTATTCGGCTAGAAAACCATTTGCCTTTAAATTCAATAAATTATTTGAAAAACATGGGCTTAAAAAAGAAGAAACAATTTTAATCGGTGATCAACTTATTACTGATGTTAGAGCAAGTAAGCGAGTAGGAATTCGCTCGATTCTAACTGAGAAAATTGTTAAAGAAGATCAATGGACAACGCACTTTAACCGTCTATTTGATCGACCAATAAGAAAAAAGTTAGCAAAACAACATAAATTACGTAATTGGAGGGAAGATTATGAATGAAAATGTAAAAAAAGCTAAACGATGCTATGGATGTGGAGCAGCACTTCAGACCGTTGATGAAAATTTAGAAGGCTATGTACCTGAAAATCTTTTCAATGAACGGGATGTCCTTTTATGTCAGCGCTGTTTTAAGTTAAGAAATTATAACGAAGACACCCCTATAGAACCAGTAATTAGTGAAGATTTCTTTAAATTACTTGAGCAAGCGCAAGCAAGTAATGCCCTTTTTGTTTATGTTGTTGATCTTTTTAACTTTGAAGCTAGTTTTAATCGCGAAATTAATAAGGCTTTACAAAAGTCAGATGTTATTCTTTTTGGTACTAAAAGAGACTTATTACCAAAATCGGTAAAAGATGAAAAACTTATTGAATTTTTAAAAGAAAGAGCAGAAGCGGCTTCTTTAAAAGTTCGTGAAATATTTATTACAAGTGCGACCAAAAACTTTAATTTAAAAGAAATTTTACCACGTTTACAAGACTATGGATTCAAGCGCAATATTTATGTTATTGGCTCAGTTAGTAGCGGTAAAAGTTCACTTATTAACGCCTTTTTAAAGGTTTATAAAAATGAAACATCACACTATATTACAACAAGTATTTATCCAAATACGACGTTAAAAGTAATTGAAATCCCTCTTGATGAGAAAGTTTCAATTTTTGATACGCCTGGCCTAGCAATCAGCAATAGCATGCTTGGTCTTATGGAGCGAGAAGTAATTAGAGATATTGTTCCACGAACAGAAGTAAAGCCACGCGTTTATCAATTATTGCCTCAGCAAAGCTTATTAATTGGTGGAATTGCTAGGATCGATTTTCTAAGTGGGTCTAGAACTTCATTTACATTATATGTTTCTAACGATGTTAAGGTAATAAGAACTCAGCTACGTTGGGCAAATCAAACATTTGCTAATTTGATTAAATATAAAAAGATTCGACCAATCTCGAAAAAAATTAAATCAATTGCTGATTTAGATGCTTTTGATATTCTTGTTGGGGAAGGTCAAAAATGTGACATTTCATGGACTGGTTTAGGTTGGGTTTCTTTTAAAGAAAATAACCAAAAGATTCGAGTTTATGCTCCTCAAGGGGTCTCGATCGCTCATAATAAGAGTAAAATTTAGAGGATTCTATGTTAACAAAAGAACAAGTTAAGTTTTTAAAAAAAGAAGCTCAAAAACTAGACACTCATTATCAAATTGGTAAAAACCTTATTGGTCCTAATCAAATTGAATTAATTGATAATGGTTTACGTGCACGGGAGTTAATAAAAATTACTATTCAAAAAAGTGCAGTTGATGAGATACCTAAAATCATCGAACATTTAACACTTGTTTTAAACTGCGAACTAGTTGAAAAAAGAGGTCATGTAATCACTCTATTTCGTCAAAATCTTTTAAATCCGAGGTATAAATTACCAAAATGAAACGAATAATCTTCGGTGGCTCTTTTGACCCGATTCATCGTGGTCATTTTCTAATGGCAAAAAGAGCTAAAGAAGAACTAAATGCGGATATTGTTGAATTTGTTATTGCACCATCTTCTAGATGGAAAAAAATGAACGCTAATGAAGAACATCGTCTTAATATGATGAAAAAAGCTCTTCATGACATCCCTTGGGCTCATATTTCAATAGTTGAACTTAAGAAGAAGTCAAAAACAAACTACACTTTTGATACATTAGAAATATTAAAAAGTAAGCATCCTAAAGATGAATTTGCCCTTTTAATAGGTAGCGATCAAGCTAATCAATTCGATAAATGGTATAAACCTGATGAAATTGCTGCTTTAGCAGAAGTAGTTGTTTATCTTCGTGAAGATTACCCTCTTAACGAAGAGAATAAAAAGCGCTTTAGAATGCGTGTAATTAAGGGCGAAACCTTTAATGTCTCATCAAGTGCGATTAGATCACTAAATTCCTTAGATACTAAAGAAGAAGTCGTTGATTATATAGTAAAAAATAGACTATATTTTATGAAAATTGTTTCTAAGTTCATTGGAGAGAAGCGAATTTCGCACTCTTTTGAAGTTGCAAAATTAGCTCGTAAAATCGCTGTTTCTAACAATTTAGATGCTGAAAAAGCTTTTGTAGCTGGCCTTCTTCATGATATTGGCAAAGAAGTAGCCCCTAATCGCCAAACTGCCATTATGAATAAGTATTATCCTGAATATGTTCATTTATACCGGTGGATTCATCATCAATTTCTTGGAGAGTATATTGCAAAGACGACATTTAATATTACTGATGAGGAATTATTAACTGCTATTAAGTTTCATGCTACTGGAACGACAAACATGTCACCTTTAGCAATGATTTTATATTCAGCAGATAAAATTGAACCAACAAGAGGTTTTGATTCCCGTGATTTAATAGAGGCATGCTTAAAAGATTATGAGTCTGGCTTCATAATTGTCTTACAAGCAAACAAAGAATTTTTGCTTAGTAAAAAACTAGACATTCACAACGAACTTACAAAAGCATGTATGGAACAATATTTAGATTAGTTAATATTCCAACTAACAATTTGAAGAAGTTTTGCACTAGGCGAAACTTTTTTCTTTATCTTAAAAACGATTGTAGTTATCAACGCTTGATAGAAGGAAAATATTTTATTCTCTATTATATAAGGAGGTTATTTCTTTCTTATTATAATTATTTGGTGAGAATAACTAATTTTCCGAATATATAGTTAGTTGTAATAATACATATTATGTTAACGGATAGTAGTATTTTACGATGTTATGTTTGTTTTTCTTAAAAAGACATATTAACCAACAATCTAAGTAACTGTTTTTAAATGCTTGAAAAGTGGGTTTATCCACAGTTTTCCACAACTTACGAACTACTTATAAACTACTAATTAACTACTTTTTGTAGTTCTTCGTTTAATTAATATAGTTTGTTTCGAAGTAATTTAAAATAACTTTCGATTATTATTTCCATTTGCTTTTCAGTTAAGATTGCTACTGGAACACGGTTTGGCCGTTGGTCTTCAGGAACATTTTCAAGACCAATTAATGCTTTTGCGTAAATGCGAACTTTATCAATTGCTCTTATTTGACTAATTAAAGCAATGCTCTCATAGTTACTAAATCGCCACTGTAGATTACCGATATTTATTCTCCAACTACTATCTTTAATGTCTGTATCACGAATACTAACCAATGGACAAACTAATGCCGTTTGTGTTTTCTCATTGGAATTATGAAGAATTACTCCATAGTGTCGCCCTTTTAGTTCAGCGCCAACGCTTCCGCCATAGTCGATTTCAAAGACATCACCTTGCCTTAAATCGTACTGAAGTTCATTATTAATTAAAAAACGTTCATAACGAACACAGTTAGCGAGCCAATCATTGATTGCTTCAAGGGTATCACTAGATAGTAATTCTTTTGGTTTTTCATTGCTTTCTTGCCTAATTTTAGCAAAACGACGCTTATTATCGCGCCGTTTATGATCGTTATTATAATAGTTCATAATTTTCTCTCAACCTCCTTATAATCAATAAATTGAAGGTTATTTGAGAAATCGTATCATATTATGTTTTTTTGAAAAATTTCTTAGTTAAATATATTGCAATATCTATCATACCAACGAGGAAAATTGCTATTAGTGTATATGCGAACATTTCTTTATATAATATATCTTCCTGGGCTAAACGTAGGGCAAATCCTAAACCATAAATAGATCTATTACCCGATATGATTTCTGACATGATCATAACCTTCATACCAAGACCTAAGCTTTGTACAAAGCCTAGTTTAATCATTGGCGATGCTAAGGGTATTTTAACCTTAAATAATGACTTAAATTCATTGTCACCGTCTACTTTAAGAGCGTCACATATTGTTTGATCTATATTTGTAAGGCCAGAAACAACTGCCTCATAAATAAGAGGAAAAATCAATAATATTGTTACATATATTGGAGCATATTGGAACTTAGTAATCGATATTAGAATTAAGATTATACTTGCAGTGGGTATTGTTCGTAGAGTTACGACTAACGGCTTTAAAAAAGCACGAACATGACTAGAAATACCGCTTAAAATGCCAAATATTAGCCCAAATAGTAATGAAATTACTAAGGCGATAAATAGTCTTAGAAGCGTTGAACCAATATGAAAATATGTATCTTTTTGCCCTAAAAGAATAAATAAAGTTTTAAAAGCATCTATAGGATGCGGAATAATAGGGCTATTAGCTATTAAAGATATAAAAAACCATAAAAAGAAAATAAATACTATGCCTGCTATAGTCATAATAAGTTTGTTGTAGTTTTCCAAAAATACTTTAATTTTCTTCATCGTCTACTTATAAAAAGATGCATAAATGCTACTAGGATATGGAGTTTCGCCCATATAAACATTAAAAGCATCAATATCTATTTCACCAATCGTTAAACCAAGTAAATTATCATTATCTAATTGCATCGCTTTTAAAATTGGGGCTGTAATACCAAAACGGGCCTTTTGTGCATTAAGATCACCAAATTCATTAAGTGCACTAATGGCTAGATTTGGATCATTTATTAAATTATCAATATTTTCATCATAAAGGGTGAAAAAAACATCGAGTTCTTCTTTATGTGTTTCATAAGTTTTATTACGGACGAAAATTCCTGCTTGAGGAAAGCCGTTTAAGTTCGACAAATTATGCCATTCTTCCTGTAAATCAATTATGCGATTTAATTTACCTTTTGTAGGATATTCATCATTTGTATTTAATGTAGCAAATAATAAGGGTTGGGCCATTAATACATAATCAATTTCTTCTTGATTATATAGTCCTGTTTTTAAAACCGAACCTGCTTCAGTAACGCTGTTAACATAATACAATGTCTTAATATCAGGAAATGTTTTAGTTAAGACCTTATTTGTAATCGCATTTGGGCTTCCAAATGTTACGACTTTATCTAAAGTAGTTGGATATGCATCCATTTCCTTATTAATACCTACAAGATGTAAATTTCCTTTTGTGATTATTCTAGCAAGCTTAAAAGGAGCACTATTTGTGATTATTTGATTAATTCCCCTCGTATGATCAATTATTATTACATCGTATTCATTTGTTAAAAATTGAGATTCTATGATGGAAATATTACTATTAGTTACAAAATTTGGATCATTTGCATGACTGTACAAGGTTATTGATGGTGCACCTACCGGAGAGAGTAAATGCGGCTTAAATGTAGTATTAATTGGTGCTCTATTTGTACTACAACTAACTAATAGGGTAAATAGAGGTATTAAAAAGCGAATTTTTCGCATTATTTATCCTCTAATATTTCTAAAACTGGTGTACCAATCATATGTGGAGCCATCTTAATGTTAAAGTTAGCTAAAATAGTTGCCCCAATATCTGCAAACGCTGTACGGTTTTCTAATGTGGAGCCGTTTTTAAAACGTTTACTATATGCTATAAAAGGTACCATTTCGCGTGTATGATCGGTTCCGTGCCAGGTAGGATCATTTCCATGATCAGCAGTAACAATAATTAAATCATCTTTGCTACTAACTTCAATTAAATCTTTTAGTTGTTTATCAAAGGTTTCTAGAGCATTTGCATATCCTTTTGGATCACGTCGATGGCCATATTCACTATCAAATTCAACTAAGTTAGTAAAAATAATACCTTCATAGGTTGCTTCTTTTAACTCTTGAATGGTTTTGTTCATTCCTTCAATGTTTGATTTTGTTTTTATTGTCTTTGTTACACCGCTATTGTTGAAAATGTCAGAAATTTTTCCAATACAACTAACAGTAAACCCACTCTTTTCTAATAAATTCATTGCAGTATCTTTCGGTGGACTTAATGCTAAATCGTGTCGGTTTGGTGTTCTAGCAAAATTATCCTTTGATGTTCCAATATATGGTCTTGCGATGATTCTACCAACTAAATATTCTGGTTTCATACATATTTCTCGAGCGATTTCGCAAACGCGGTATAACTCTTGAAGACCAGTTACTTCTTCATGAGCGGCAATTTGAAGAACAGAATCAGCTGATGTATAAACGATTAGGCTATTATCGCGCATTTGTTCTTCACCAAGTTCTTTAAGAATTTCGGTACCGCTAGCAGCTTTGTTGCCAATAACTTTATAACCAGTTTTTTCCTCTAATTCATCGATAAGTTCTTGTGGAAAGCCAGTTTCAGTAAAGGTAATAAATGGTGAAGTTGTTAAAATTCCCATCATTTCCCAGTGGCCAGTCATTGTGTCTTTTCCCTTACTTGCTTCAAGCAATTTAGCCGCATAACTTGAAGGATGTTTGCTTGTAGGTGGAACGCCTTTAACATCTGTTAAATTGCCAATACCTAAGGATTGAAGAGTAGGTAAATTTAGTCCCCCAACAGCAGCAGCGGTATTAGCTAGTGTATTTGCACCATCATCGTTATATTTAGCAGCATCTGGCATTGATCCAACACCAACACTATCGATAACGACAATGACAATTCTTTTAAAATTTTTCATATTTCTACCTCCCTAATATTATATATTAGTCCTCACCTATTGCCAACTTATAGGCACTTTTCACTCTTTGACGTGAAACATGAGTATAAATTTGAGTAGTTGACAAGTTTTCATGACCTAATAGTTTTTGAAGTGTATTTATTGCCATACCTTGGTCTAAAAGGTGAGTAGCGAAAGAATGTCGCAAGGTATGTGGTGATATATTCTCTTCTATACCGACTTTTTTAGCATAAAACTTAATTCGTTTAAAGAAAAATTGTCTTGTGAATGGTTCACCTTTGTCATTTATAAAAACAATATTAGTTTTTCTTGCGAATCGATTTTTTACTCTGACTTCTTGTAGATATTTGTTTAGATATTCAGCAGCAAATTCTCCGTATGGAATGATACGTTCCTTGCCGCCTTTACCACGTATTTTTAATAAAGGAAAAGCTTCGTTTTTTAATAAATTACTAAATTTTAAGACCATAAGTTCACTTACACGAAGGCCGCTTGCATACATAATTTCTAACATAGCACGATCTCTAATACCTCCATCTGTTGTTAAATCAGGAGCATTAAGTAAATCTTCAACTTGCTCAATTGAAAGATAAACAGGTTGTCTTTTGGGGATTTTCGGTTTTATCACATTTGTAAAAGTGCCCTTAACTTCGCCTTCTAGCTCTAAAAACCTTAAGAAATTCATAACACTACTTACACGACGATTAATTGTAGATGCTGACTTTCCTTCTTGAGATTGTAATGCTACGAAATCATTTACAATGAATTCGTTATATTCTAATGTATCGTTTAGTTCAAAGTAACTATTAAATATTACTAAATCATTTATATAGGCTTGAATTGTATCATTTGAAAGCCCACGTTCGATTGTTAAATAGTCTTGATATTTATTTATTGCTTCACTTATATTCATATAAAAAACTCCTAACTTTATACTAATATTCTACTTTTTCTCTTTTTTTATATCAGAAAGACGTTTAAAAATCTTTTTATCAAACTTAGAATTAAACTCATCAATTAATCTTATAGTCGCTGATTGTTCAACCGGTTCTTCTACATCAAAAAGCGAAAGTTGTACATTTCTTATAACTACTTTATCAATATTTTGAAGAGCTACTCCTACTAATCGAATTGCTTCTCCATCATAATTTTGATCAAAAAGCATCATAGCACGACCAAATATTAATGAAAAACTATTAAATGGTTCATCGTAGGTTTTAGCATGTGTTGTTGTTTTAAAGTTGCTTTTTCTTATTGTAATTTGAAGCGTGACACCCTTTTTTTCTTGTTCTTGAGCTCTTTCACTTACTTCTAAAGATAGAGTTCTAAACATTGCTTCAATTTGCTTATAATCGCTCGTATCATCGTAAAAAGTTCTAGATGCTCCTATTGATTTAGGATCATCAGCCTCGCTTACTACTTCATCATTTCCTTGTCCATGTACCCAAGCATAAATTGTATCGTAAAACTTTCCTAATCTTTCCTTAACTCTTGGATCATTAGTATTTGCTAAATCACCAATTGTATTAATATTTAGTTTTTTTAAGACAGGTGCTGTTTTAACTCCTATCCCAAACATTTCTTCAATCTTTAGTGGCCACAATTTCTTTTTTATGTCTCTTCTTCTAATAATTGTGATTCCACGTGGTTTTTTCATGTTGCTTGCCATTTTAGCTAAAAACTTTGTTGGTGCAACTCCAATCGAACAAAGTAGTTTAGTTTGTTCATACAACTTATTTTGTAAGTCTTTTAAGTAAGAAATAGGATTAGTTACATTTTTCATAGCCTCGCTCATATCAACAAAACATTCATCTATACTTGCGACCTCTACTTTTGATGAATATCCACGTAGAAAGGTAACAAATTGATGAGAAAGGCGTTCATAATATTCAAAATCGACAGGAACGATAATAACATTTGGATCTAATTGTCTTGCCATATAAATTGGCATCGCTGATTTTATTCCCTTAGCTCGTGCTTCATAAGAGGCAGTTGAAACAATCCCTCGCTTTGAAAAACCACCCACGACAAGAGATTTCCCTTTATATTCTGGGTTTCTAATGACTTCTGCGGTAGCAAAGAAGGCATTTAAATCAACGTGCATAATAATTTTAGCCATAAATAAAACCATTCATATTATAAACTATAATTGAATGGCTGTTAACATAATATAGTTAGAATTAGAGACTATTTTTAATTAGCGAAATAAGACTTTCAATATCTAAGCCAGTTATTTTATATTGATCACTAACAGAAGCATGCGTAATATTTTGTCGTGGGATTGCTCTTGTAATAATTTGTCCTTTAAAACCGTTATTATTTAACGTAGCGACAAGATTATTTACAAAGCCGTATGATGTTGCATAAGGATCGATAATAATTACCTTCTTATAATGGTTTAATTTAGCAATTACATCTAAATCAAAAGGTGTCTGGAAAACAGCATTAATTAAGGTGATATTAATATTTTCTTTATATAGTTCTTCTTTAATCTTTTCAAAATGAGGCCCATAACTTACAAGGGCAACTTCACTTCTATTTTCTTCTTTTATGAGCCATTTACCAACTTCAAAAGCATCACCATTTAAAGAGTTGCTACTAATTTTACTGATTCTTTCGCGCGGATAACGAATAAAGAAAGGTCCGCCTTTATGGTTTAGTGATGTATAGACTAGTTTTTTAGCGAGTTCAGGTGTAGAAGCCATTGCTATTATTACATTTGGAATACCAATAAAAGCTGCCTGATCAAAAATTCCTTGATGTGTTGACCCATCAGCGCCAATAAGCCCAGCACGATCAACTAAAATTGTAGTAGCTAGATTCATCCTTGCTAAATCATGAACAACTTGATCAAATGAACGTTGTAAAAAAGTAGAATAAATTGATATTATGGGGTGTTTTCCGCTTAAAGCAAGACCACTTGATAATGTGACGGCATGTTCTTCAGCGATACCTACATCAATTGAACGACCAGGAAACTTTTTAAAAACTTCATCTAATTCCGAACCTTTTAAAGTAGCAGGATTTATTAAAAGAACATCTTTATTTTCTTCCATTATTTTTTCAACGATATCAGCATACAATTTTGACCAAGTGATCAAGGATTCATGGTTGTTTTTTAATAACCCTGTCTCAACATGAAAAGGTGCAATTCCATGCCAACTACCTTCTCTGTCGGTTTCAGCGGGTTTATATCCTTTACCTTTAGTTGTTTTAACATGAACAATGGTTGATTTTTGTTGTTTTTTGGCGAGTTGAAGCGCTTTATCTAGTTTTTTATAGTTATGCCCATCAACTAATCCAATATAGGCTAGTCCCATTTGCTCAAAGATATTATGAGATATTAAGTGACGAGCAAACCAGTCTTTAATGTACCATGCTATGCGGTAAAAAAAGTATCCAACTCTTGATTTAAACATTAATCTTTTAAATCGCGATTTCGATTTGATGTAACGTGGTGATATCTTCCAACGTCTAAACATCTTTGTTAAGGCACCAGTTGGTGGTGTAATTGACATTTCATTATCATTAAGAACGATAATAACTTTATTATTGCGATGAGCTATATCGTTTAGTGCTTCAAAAGCTAGTCCGTTACTAATCGAGGCATCACCAATCAAAGCAACAACATGATATTTTTCACCGTTTAAATCGCGAGCTATTGCCATTCCTTGTGCTGCGCTTAGTGAAGTTGATGAATGACCTGCTTCAAAGTGATCATATGATGATTCACTTCGTTTTTGGAAACCACTTACACCATCTTTGGTTCTTAAACCTTCGAGTTTGCGCCCTGTTAAAATTTTATATGTATAAGATTGATGGCCGACATCAAAAAGTAACTTATCTTCGTTAAAATCAAATGCTCTATTTAGGGCAATGGTTAAGCTTATCGAACCTAAATTACTACTTAAGTGGCCACCATATTTTGAGACTTGTTCTATTATTTCATCTCTAATTTGACTTTCGAGCATTTCAAGTTCATCTTTTGTTAAAGTAGCAACAAAATGAGGATCACTAATCCTTGTTAAGTCAAATGGTTCAATAATTTTCTTTCTTTTCTTACACATATAAATTACTTATAATCTACTAATATATTACTAATAATATACTTTGTTGCTATTTTTTATCACTTTCTATTGCTTCAATCTTGATTTTAGTTTCTTCTAGTTCTTTATTAATCATTGAAAGTAAAGCAAAACCTTCTTCATATAATTCGACACCACTTGAAAGCTCAACATTTGCATTTTCAAGTAGTTCAAGAATTTCTTCTAGTCTTTCCATCTTTTTTTCGATGGTCCAACCTTTAAATTTTTCATCATACATGGTCTTTAATCTCCTCTACTTTAACTAATATTTTTCCATCTTTTAGAGTAGCAACTAACATATCATCTCTACTAATTTCTTTAATTGATGTGATGATATAGCCACTTTTGTCAGAAAGCATACTATAACCACGTTCTAAAACTTTTAAGGGTGATAGAGCTTCTAGTTTTGCAAAAGCACTATTAGCGAATTCCCACTTTTTATTATAGCAGTTTTTAATGCTTTTACTGAGTGAAGACGCTTTTTCACTTAAATAGTGTTTCGTATGTAAATAATATGCGTTATATGCGGCTTTTAAACGTATTCTTAGGTCGTTTACTTTACGTTCTTTAATTGCATAAAGTTCGCCTTTTCGCTTAAAAATAGGTCTGTTTGCTAAAAGGTTATATTTATTTAGTAATATATTGTATTTGTTTTTGATGTCTTTTGTAAGACGCTTTTCAATTTCAATTAAAGATTGAATTATATTTGTTTTATTTGGAACAGCCGCTTCAGCTGCTGCGGTAGGTGTACTTACACGTAAGTCAGCAAGAAAATCTAGCAATGTAAAATCGATTTCGTGCCCAACTGCACTAATGATAGGAACTTTTCTATTTGATAGAAGCATAATTAACTCTTCATCATTAAAGGCCCATAGATCATCGCTACTTCCACCTCCTCTAGCAATTATTAATACATCTAATGAATACTCTAAAGAACGATTATAAGCGGCTATTAGGCTTTTTGGTGCAGTTTCGCCCTGAACAATCGCGGGAAAATAATAAATCGTAACAAGCGGATATCTTAATGTAATATTTTCTTTAATATCAGCCCATGCTGCACTATCTTTTCCACAAATTACTCCGATGTTACGTGGATATTTTTTTAGGGGTAATTTTTTTGATTCGTCAAATATACCAAGTTTTTCTAGTTTTTCTTTTAACTTTTTTAAAGCAAGAAGTTTTTGACCTTCACCAAAAAGGATCACATTTGAGCCAATAAGTTGATAGGTCCCACTTTTTTCATAAAGAGTTACTTCTCCGGTTACGATAATGTCGTCGCCATCTTTAAGAGGAAAATTAAGCGAGGCAATACCTTGATAGAAAAGAACGACCTGGATTCGTGCATCATCTTCATCTTTTAATGTAAAGTAATGTGCTGATTTATATTTACTATAATTAAGTACTTCTCCACGTACATTCACTCTTTTTAGAAAAGGATTATTAGCAAAAGTTAAACGCACATACTCATTTAGTTCTCTAACAAGTAGGTAATCACGCTCTTTCATCAACTAAAACCTCATCTAAAATGGCATTTACGAATTTATACTCATCTCCAACAACATAACGTTTTGTTAATTTAATTGCTACATTAATAACAATCCGTTTATCAACATTTCCAATATAGAAATAATGAGTATAACTCATTAACAAAATCGCTTGAATTACGCGATTTAAACGGTGAAATTTCCATTTCACAAGTTTAGGTGTAATCTCATTAATTATCTTATCTATATTTATAAGTGTTTTTATTGTAAGTTCTTTTAAAAAGATGGGTACTTCATCAATCGGGATACCGCTGATTGTTTCAATTAACTCTTCAACATCAAAAACAACATCAGCATTAACATACGACAGCGCACTATAAATAATAGCTAAGCCGATTTCTTGTTGTTGGTTTCGAGTAATTTTCATATAACAAGCCTCGAGAAAATATTACCATAATTATGGTAAAACTTCTATTATTCTTCACTTTTTTCTCGTAAGTGAGGATATTGTTTATTTATTGTAATAACATTTGCATAACTAAATAAAGCAACAAAGGAAGCAGATATTATTACTATATGAATGGCAATACTAGTTAAATATGAACTTCGATTAGTAAATGGGTGTGAAAAAGGTATAAAAGCAAGAATTGTATCTACTAAATAAAGACTAATTACTGCTAAAAGCGCCCATAACCTAGCTCTTTTTGCATACATTGTTAAAAAAGCATAAATAGCACTTACCGCGGCAGATAATAAAATCACAATAATATTAAAACTAGTTGTTAAACCTATACTTTTATATATTAGACTAAATAAAAGTTCGAGCGTTTTATAACCAAGGGCAAAATTAGGTGTTTGCTTTAAAACAAACATGCTATTACCAAGTAAATTCATAATAGCCCCCCACAATAAAAAAAGAACGGTTTTATTGAATAAACCGACAAACATATTATGTGTTTTTATGGGCGATTTTTCGCGTTTTCGCCGCTTCAATTAATCTCCTTTTTTTCAGCGAATCCTGCTACAACAACATCAATTTTAAAAGGAATCATTTCTGTCATCATCGCAAGAGCATTACTAACATTATCTTGAATCGCAAGACAAACTTCATCTACAGGAGCGCCTTTAACTAAAATGACATGAATTTTAACATTAACTAAACCGTTACGAATACTACAAGAAATTGGTTTATGTAGTTTAAAAGTAGCGGAAACTGGATCTAAAAGAATTGCACCTTGAACTTGGTTGGTTGCAATACCTGCAATTTGATCAAATACAAAATGAGAAATTCCCATATTGCCATTTCGAGTGTAATTTTGAATATAAACGTATTCAGCCATATTTATTCCTTCTTTATTATTATAAAGAAATTGTACCACATTTACAATAAACAAAAACCGTTTTGGACTCAAAACGGCTTGTTGTTAAGTTAAGAATAATTTATTCCTTAACTTCGACTTCTTTTTTATCTTCTTCTACAGCTTCTTTCGCTATTTCTTCTTTAACTTCTTTCTCTACTTCTTCCTTAACTATTTCCTTAGTTTCCTTCTCAGCTTCTTCCTTAACTACTTCGTTAGTTTCCTTTTTAGCTTCTTCCTTAACGTCTTTTTTTACTTCTTTCTTAACTCCAAGAATTTCCCTAACTTTATTAGCTAGGGCTTCAGGTGTATATTCTAAAGATTCTAAAACATCTTTCATTGGGGCACTTAAACCAAAACGATTGATTGTAAAGGTATGTTTTGCAAATTCATGCCAGCCAAATGGAGAAAGTAGTTCAATAGCTATTCGTTTATTATAATCTTTGCCTAAAACTTCATTAATATAGTCTTCATCTTGAGTTTTAAATACTTCCATACTTGGAAGAGAAACAACTCGAACATCAATCTTATCTTTAAGAAGTTCTTCTTTAGCTTTTAAGGCAAGACTAACTTCGCTTCCTGTTGCAATAAGGGTAAAATCTAGTTTTTTAACTTCTTTACTAATAACATAGCCACCTTTACTTGCATCATTATAATTTGAACCAACTAAAGTTGGTAAGTTTTGACGGCTCAATATTAGTGCTGTAGGTGTTTTCTTACTTAGAATCGCTTGTTTCCATGCTGTAGCAGTTTCTCTAGCATCTGCTGGACGCCAGACATTTACATTAGGTATTGCTCGAAGCATCGCAAGTTGTTCAATTGGTTGATGTGTAGGTCCATCTTCACCAAGAGCGACAGTGTCATGACTAAATAAATAAATAGCAGGAACTTTTGAAAGAGCAGCAACGCGAATTGCATTTTTCATATAATCACTAAATACGAGGAATGTACCTACATATGTTCTAAGTCCGCCGTGAAGTAGCATACCGTTTTGGATTGCAGCCATTGCAGCTTCTCGAATACCAAAGTTAATATTTCGTCCACCGCGATTTTCTGGAGTAAAATCAGTCCCGCTAAGTCCGCTGATTTTGGTCATTACTGAACTAGCAACGTCTGCTGATCCTCCCATAAGAAAGGGAACTTCGTTATGAACCATATTTAAAATTGTGCCACTTGTTTTTCTTGTTGATTCATTAAATCCATCCGTATATTCAGGAATTTCATCAAAAATAAGCTCGTGACTATTATCAGAAAATGCGGCCATAAATGCTTTATAAGCGCGGTTATTACTATTTTCTAGATTAGCAATCTTATCATCCCAATCTTTTTGAGCCCTTTTAGCACGTTCGCCAAATGTCGAGGCAAACTCGCTATAAACTTCATTAGGAATTTCAAAAGGAGCATAGGGATAATTATATGTACCTTTTGCATATGAACCATCATCTTGACCAAGTGGGCTACCGTGTACTGCACTTGTGCCAGCTTTTCTTGAACCTTGGCCAATAATAGTTGAAACAATAATTAGCGTTGGTTTTTGTTTTGAGCGACGTGCTCTAGCAATTTTACGCGTTAAATCTTTTACATTATTGCCGTTTTTAACGACTAAAACATTCCATCCACTTGCTTGAAAACGTTTTTTAACATCTTCGCTAAAAGATAAATCAAGAGGTCCATCAAGAGTGACTTTGTTAGCATCATAGAAAACGATTAACCTTTTTAGTTTTTGATGACCTGCAAAAGAAATTGCTTCTTGTGAGATACCTTCTTGAAGACAACCATCACCAACTAAACAATATGTATAATGCCCAAAAAATGGCACTTCAGGATGTTGAGCTCGAATTGCCTCTTCTGCTAGAGCCATCCCAACAGCTTGGGCTAAACCTTGACCAAGTGGGCCAGTTGTTGCATCAACGCCAGGAGTATCAGTTACTTCTGGGTGACCAGGAGTAATTGAATTTAATTGACGGAATGCTTTTAAGTCATCCATCGTGATATTATAGCCTGCAAGATGAAGTGTCGAATAAAGTAGAGCACTTGCATGACCAGCACTTAAAACAAAACGATCGCGATTAACCCAGTCTGGTTTTTCAGGATTAGCAACAAGATATTTTGTAAAAAGTGTGTATAGAATCGGCGCACTTCCAATCGCCATTCCAGGGTGACCACTGTTAGCTTTGTTTGTTACATCAATAACAAGAGCACGTATTGCATTAACTGAAAGTGGTGCTTGTAAAATTGGTTTTGACATATCTATTCCTCCTTTAGATGTATGTTTTTATTCTTTAATCTTGATGTGTAATTCATCAAGTTGTTCTTTAGTTACTGGTCCTGGTTCTTCACTCATTGGACAAACTGCTGCAACATTTTTAGGGAAAGCAATAACATCGCGAATGTTATCAGTACCGCTAATAATCATCGTTAAGCGATCAAGACCAAAAGCAATTCCTCCATGAGGTGGGGTACCATATTTTAGTGCTTCAATAAAATAGCCGAATGTATTAGCGATTTCTTCTTCGCTCATACCAAGAATATTAAAGATTTTTGCTTGTAAATCTTGATCATAAATTCTCATTGAGCCACCGCCAGCTTCATTACCGTTAATAACAATGTCATAAGCTTGCGATAGAACCTTTTCTGGTTCAGTGTCCAATAGATGAAGATGTTCATCAAGAGGCATCGTAAATTGATGGTGTTCGCTAACAAATTTACCTGTTTCGCTATCTTTACTAAATAGAGGGAAGCGATAAACCCATAAAAGATCAAATGTTCCAGGCTCAATTAGATTAAGTTGCTTGGCAAAATGGAGTCTAATTGCACCTAAAGCTGTTAAAACATCTCGTTTTACGTTGCTAAAAGCAACGATAAGAAGATCATCTTCTTTTAAGTTAAGTAACTTAACGAGATCGCTTTTTTCCTTATCTGTTAATAGTTTTGCAAGTGAGCCACTAAAGTCACCATCATTAAATTTAAGATTTCCAACACTACGGATGTTGTATTTTTGTGAAATTAAGTTTAGTTCATCAAGAGCTTTTCTTGAGGTAGCTTTTGCTACACCTGGAACAACAATCGTATTAATAAAAGCATGATCTTTAAATAAATTAGCACTTGATGAGGCTAAAACGGACTTAATATCACGAATTTTAAGTTCAAATCTTGTATCTGGTTTATCTGAACCATAATTTTCCATTGCATCTTTATAAGAAAGGCGTCTAAGTGGAAGTTTCACTTCATATGATGCTACTTTCTTAAAGATATGATGGAGTAGTCCTTCCATTATATCTAGGAATTCATCCATTGTTAGAAAACTTGCTTCAATATCAATTTGTGTAAAATCTGGTTGACGGTCAGCCCGTAAATCCTCATCACGGAAACAGCGGGCAATTTGATAATAACGTTCAAAACCAGCAATCATTAAAAGTTGTTTGTATGTTTGAGGGCTTTGCGGTAGAGCATAAAATGATCCTTTATGTAGTCTTGAAGGAACTAAAAAATCACGAGCACCGCCTGGTGTTGATTTAGTTAAAATTGGTGTTTCAATTTCTAAAAAATCAAGATTATCTAAATATTCCCTCGTAGCTTTTGTAATTGCTGCTCTTGTACGCATATGTTTTTGCATGTTTGGCCGTCTTAAGTCTAAATAACGATATTTTAAGCGGACTTCTTCAAGAGCGTCGGTAGTTTCTGCAATGATTAGAGGTGGAGTTTTAGCTCTACTTAAAACTACTACTTTTTCACCTTTAATTTCTACTTCTCCAGTAGCAAGTAAGGGGTTAGCTACATCTTTTTTACTAACAACACCTTCAACTTGAATTACATATTCATTACGAATATCAGGTACTTCAATTTCTTCACTTGCTAAGATAACTTGGATAATCCCAGTTTTATCACGTAAATCGATAAAAACTAGCGAACCTAAGTTCCTTTTTTTACTTACCCATCCGACAACTTTAACATGTTTTCCAACATCTTTAACGCGGAGAGTACCATTATATATTGAGCGATATTCCATTAGTTTAACTCCGTTTCTTCTTCATCTTTTGCTTTTTCATATTGAGCATTAAAAATATTGTCAACTGTCATAAAAACTTCATTTACTGGTACTTCAATTTGTTCTTCAGTTTCAAGATTTTTAATACCAACGACTCCTTTACTCATTTCATTTTCGCCTAGAATTACAGCGACTAGTGCATTATCTTTAGCAGCTTTTTTAAAGAGTCGTTTAAATGATTTATCTTCATAATTAATATCAGTTCTATAACCGCCACTTCTAAAAACATTAGCAATTAAAAAGGCAAAATCACGAGCCTTTTCGCCACTTGTAATAATAGAAATGTCGATTTTATATGGATTATCTTGAATAAGTTCTTCATCTTTTAAAACATTAAAGATACGGTCAATACCTAAAGCAAAGCCAACTCCTTCAAGCTCAGGACCATCGAGTTCTTTTACGAGCCTATCATAGTGACCGCCTCCGCCTAGAGCACCGTAGTCTAAACCAGATTCAGATTCGTAAGCATATTCAAAAATGGTTCCGCTGTAATAATCTAGTCCGCGAACTAGTTGTTCCTCTATTACAAAGGGAATTTCGTGTTGCTTTAGTAATTCAAGCACTTTTTCAAAGTGATTTTTAGCATGTTCACTTAAATAATCATTTATACTTGGTGCTTTTTTGGCGATTTCTTGATCGCTTGGTACTTTACAATCCAAAATTCTAAGTGGATTAGTTTCGTAGCGATTTTTACAATCTGGACACATGTTTTTTAGATGTGAAGCAAAGTAATCTTTTAATGCGATGCGATATTTTTCTCTCGTTTCATTATCACCTAAATTGTTGATTTTAAGTGTTAATTTATCAAATCCCATTGCTTGAAGTAGTTTATAACCTAAGATAATAACTTCAACATCTTCATATGGAGTTGTTACACCAATTGATTCAACACCAAATTGATTAAATTGGCGATAGCGGCCAAGTTGAGGCCTTTCATATCTAAACATTGGCCCCAAATAGCTGATTTTAAGTGGTAAATCGTGTGTTGCATAGAGTTTATTGCTAATAACACTACGAACAATACCTGCTGTTCCTTCTGGTCTTAGGGTCATTGAACGTTTACCCTTATCGGTAAATGTATACATTTCTTTTGTTACGATATCGGTTGTATCACCAACACCTCTAGCAAATAATTCAGTAGATTCAAAAATTGGTGTTCGTAAGGGACGAAAACCGTAACAAGTTGCAAAAGCACCACATAGCATCTCTATTTCTTCAAATAGACGAGCTTCATCAAATATAATGTCATGTGTTCCTTTTGGGCTATTAATCATCTTTTTCCTCCTTGATTTAAAGTAGTTTTTAAGGACGACGTTAGCCGCGGTACCACCTTAATTCGTAATTTATACGCACTTTATAACTTTTTCGCAGTTAACGATTAATAATGCCTCCCTAGTGTCTAAAATAATTTACCACTTAGGTCTTTTCATCATCCAGACCCTTTCTAAAAAGTAAATAAATGATTTCTAGTTCCTCGGCTAATATGATTATAGACTTTTATGTCTATAATAGCAATTATGAGGAGAGAAACTTTTTTCAATTTTAAAAAATTAAAAAAAGTAGCCTAATTTATAAACTACTTTTTATTTACTATAAATCAACTTAATAACTACTAATTAATTACTTTATCGCTAATTTTAGTTTAAAACTCGTGAAATGTTATAAACAGACTTAACATTTAGTATCACGGCAAAGATGTTGTTTAACTGTTCTAAGTTGGTAACTAAAATTGTTGCATTAATTGTAGTAGTTCTTGTCGTAGGATGATAGTTAGCCTTAATTGAAGATAAAGATATCTTATGTTGGAAGAAACTATTCATAATATCGACTAGTAATTGATCGCGGTCTGTTGCTTTTATTTGAATATCAACTGGATAAATATTATCTGGAGCATAAGGATTCCAAGTCACTTCAGTTAATCGTGCTTTACTTTCTTTAATATTAGGACAATCAACTCGATGAACTGTTATACCTTTACCTCGTGTAATATAGCCAACTATTTCATCACCTGGAATTGGTGTACAGCAATTACCAAGAGTAACTGCAACACTACCTGCACCAGCAACTAAGACAGGATTCTTATTATCGCTTGTTAAACGATCTTTATCTTTTAAAAGCCGTGTACGATCAACTTTTCGCTCGATTTTTAAGAAATCACATATTTGACCAGGGTTAACATTTTTATTACATACTAAAATAAGTAGGTCATCAAAGGAATCGACATTAAAATGTTTTAATACTGCAGGAGTATTAACCTTTTCAATCATTTCTTGTTCATTAAAACCACGTTCTTTAAAACCATCAACTAATGATTGATGACCTTTAGCAATCTTATTATCTCGCATAAGTTCAGCGTTTTTCCGTTGCAAGAATTTACGGATATTTGATTTTGCATTATTTGTAACTACAAGATTGAGCCATCCTTCATTAGGACCTAATGAGTTTTTACTAGTTCTGATTTCAACAATATCACCAGTTTTAAGCTGTGTTGAAAGGGGAACTAGGTTATTATTAACTAATGCACCTACACAAGAATCACCTACTCCTGTATGAATTTTATAGGCAAAATCTAGAGGTGTTGCACCTTGGGGTAATTCGATTACTTTACCCTTTGGAGTAAAGCAATAAACGGATGTTTCAAAAATTTCTTTAGTTAAGGTATCAACATATTCTTTAGCATCCCCACTTAAATCGCGTGAAACACCAACAAAATCACGGAACCAATGAAGTTTCTCTTCGATTTCAAGTTGTTCTCTTTCTGGGTTGTAATTAGTACCTTCTTTATAGGCCCAGTGAGCCGCTACCCCGCCTTCAGCGATTTTATCCATTTCTTCAGTTCTTATTTGAACTTCAAGAGAATCACCCGCACCAGAAAAGATTGTTGTATGTAAACTTTGATACATATTTGATTTAGGGACAGCGATATAATCTTTAAAGCGACCAGGAACTGGTCGATAAGTCGCGTGAATTATACCTAATATTTCATAGCAGTTCAATTCAGTTTTTGTAATAATTCGAAGGGCCATAATATCGTAGATATGGTCGAATTCGTAATTTTTTTGTTGCATTTTCTTATAAATTGAGAAAATTGATTTAACGCGAAACTTCATATCAAAGGGAATATTATTTTGGAAAATAATATCCGCAATTCGCTTTGTGACATCCATTAATGATTTTTGAAGATTACCAGATCGCGTTTGAAGTAATTCAATTATTTCATGATAACCATCAGGATCAATATATTTTAAGGCGAGATCTTCCATCTCGCTTTTAATGCTATTCATCCCTAAGCGAGATGCAATTGGTGCAAAAACTTCCATTGTTTCTTTTGCTATAACAAGTTGTCGTTCAGTAGATAAATAATCAAGTGTCCTCATATTATGGAGACGGTCGGCAAGTTTAATAATAATTACGCGAATGTCTTTAGCCATTCCAAGGAATATTTTGCGGTGATCTTCATAAACAAAGTCACTATCATCGATTCTACGGCTTAATTTTAAGCGTTGAATCTTAGTTAAGGAATCAACGATGGTCGCAACATCATCGCCCCAGCGAGCTTTAATTTCGCTTATTTTAACATCTGTATCTTCTACTACATCATGAAGAAGAGCAGCAATAATTGTACTAGGACCGGCTTGAAGTTCGCTTACAATATAGGCAACCTCAATAAGATGATAAATATAATCTTCGCCTGATTTTCGCTTTTGCCCTCCGTGATGAAGTTTAGCAAACTCATAGGCTTCTTCAATTCTTTTGCGGTCTTCCTTATTTTTAATATATTGAAAAAACACTTCTTGAAGTTCTTCAAAAGAGTGAAGGACAACTGGTGATTTACTTTGTTTTGTTTCGCTAGTTTTACTCATTATAAATACCTATTTTAAGTATATCAAATTATACATAATTTGTATAAAAAAAGAGCCTTTCGAGAAGAAAGGCTCTAGTTTTAAGAGTTAATAATTATTAGTATAATACAATAACTATTTTAAGAATATAGTTAGTATAGCTAGTATTTACTTTATCAATTTTAACGAAACGAACATTATCGGTTTCAGCATATTCAGTAGTCATTGCTGAGTGAGGATCATTATATTTAGCTCCATCACCAATTTGTTGTGTTCCTTGTTCATAAGCAGTTGTATTACCAGCTGAAATGTCCATTTGACCTTGGTAACGTCCACCTGCCCAATGTAATTCAACACGTTTTACCGCGCTTGGTAATTCAGTTGTATTTGCAAGTGATCCACTTACTCCATCTTTAGTACGGCATTGAATTTCGCCATTTGAACTTAGATAAAGTTGTACATATGACCATGAAACTGTTCCAATTTCTGCTGTACCATCTTGATAAGTAGCTACTAAGCCAAGTAATTCCGCAGTTACTTCGTGTTTTGCTTCAACTGGAGCAACGACATTAACTGGAATTGTGTCTTCAAAGCCACCACCAGTAACGGTAATGTTAGCAGTACCAACTGCAATACCACTTACTAAACCAGTAGCATTAACAGTTGCAACCTCTTCAGCATCTGAAGTATATGTTAATTCATCTGGTAAGTTAGCAGTAGCAGGAACTGGAGCAACTGTAAGTTGTTTAGTTCCGCCGACTTCAACATCTCCATCAATTGTAAGTTCTAATCCTGTTAGATTTGGAACTTCACCAGGAGTAACGGTAATTGCATCACTATGGTGAACTACAAGTTGAGGGATATTATACCAACCTAAAACTGTTGGATGCTTAAAGTCTACAGTATCAACTGGTTTTAAGCCGTTAAGTTTAGCATTAATTGCTGCTAGATCAGCAATATCAGCATTTTCACGTAAATTAATAGTTTTTTCAGGATCAGCAACAAATTTAAAGGTTAATGTTGGCGTTGCTTCTGGTGTAACAGAAATTTGTGTAACTGGATTTAGACCTAGTACATTAACTAAAACGTTTTGATCTTTTACACCTAGTGTAGCAACGTTTTCTGCTGTAATTGATAAGGCACCTTGAGCAGCACCATCACCTAAAACGGTAAGGTTTTCAACACCAGTTAATTGTTTCATACCTTTATAATCTCCAAAAGTTCCGCTTAAGGAGACTTCATCGCCAACTTTCGCTTCGCCTAAAACTGCATCAGCAACACGGTAAAGATAAAGTGCTCTAACTTCTTCACCTTCTGTTTGTTGGATAGTAACATTATTATTGCTCCATTGGCTATTGTGGGTTGTGGATGTAATAACACCTTTAACATGGACTAAATCACCAAGAGATACGGTTCCTGCTGCCAATCTTTCATGGAATGCAAATAGCGTTTCATGTTCGATTGCACCTGGTTCTCCGCCATCGGTTAATTCAGTAAATTCATCAGCATGAGTAATCATAAATTGATATGTACCATTGTTCATACCAATAATACCAGTGAAGGTTAAGGTATCCATTGAGTCAATACCATCTTCATCAACTGCAGCTAATTTATCTGCAAGTGCTTGCATATCTTCTACTGGAAGATAATAGTGAGCATAGCCACCAAGATTAACTTCATTTAAGGCAATGGTCATATTGCTAGCACTGCCTGGTGTAATTGTGCCACTTACAAAGTTAGCACCTGGAATCTTAACTAGTTTGCTGTCTTTGCCGACTAAATCTTCTTGAGCGACTGAGGTTAGGACTTCTGGTTCAACTGGTGTACCAGCTTTTTTGCTAACAACTTCAGCGTCTGATAATTGATGTAAACCTTTATATGGTTTGTAGTAACCATGAATTGTTAGTTCATCACCAATTTCTCCGAAACTATCGATATCATCTGGACTAACACCATAGATACCAATTGCTTCATCACCATCTTGAATGGTTAAAACATATGCTGCTGCATCGTTGATTTTCGCACCAAGATACTTCTTAGTTAGAACACCTCTCGTCCAACATTCGATAGCATTTTCGACTGTGCCTTCATCATTTAATGGAGTATCACGAAGGTCAGCAATTGTTCTTAGGTCTAATTCTTCTGATGTATCTTCTGAACCATCGCTAACTGGGATTGTTGGGATGTCATCAGAAGATGATGGATCAGATGTTGCAGGTGGTGTTTTTGTACAACCTACAAGAAACAAACCTAAAAGTGGTAGTAATATAAGTTTTTTCTTCATTATTTCCTCCTTTTATCTACTACAATTAGATTATAACACATACCAAAAAAAAGTAATAATGAAAATGATAAAGCATTTTATAATATAAAATGGTGATGATATGAGGATATTTTAAAGGATTTAAGTTTTTATATTTTTAGAATAAAAAAACGCGCACGCCCGCGCATATGTGCGCGCTTAATGTGCGCGTCAATAAAATATTACTATGCTAATTCTTCGATTTCATCAATAATGAATTGGAGATTTTTTGTATTTCTAAATTCATTAATTCCAAGATGACCAACAAGTGTTAAATTAGCGACACTATGAACATGGTCATAAGAAAAATTAAAGCCAACTATTTTAATGCTATTTGTAATATTTGTAATTATATGAAGCCCGTTTTTTGTAAAAGTAAGTTTATTTGGATCAATACTATCAATTTTAAAATAAGGTCTTTCAAAACCTTGACCATAAGGGCCAAGAGCTTCATAAACTTCATAGTTTTCCCAAGTTAGATCAGAAATTGAGATTGGAATAGTCTTCTATTTTTGTTCTACGAAGCGATATTCTTCTGCAAGTGAGACAAAAGCATCACGAAATGCAGGTAGATCTTTAATATCAAGCGAACATCCCCCAGCACATTCATGTCCTCCATAGGTAAGTAGATAGTCTTTTAATTGCGTAAAAGCTTTAACAATTGAAAAACCAGGTTTACTTCTTGCACTTCCTTTTAAAATGTTAGGTTTTTTACTATCGGGCGTAAAAACGATTGTTACTTTATCGTAACTATTTAAGTATCTAGCGGCAATTAAACCAATTAAACCTTCTTTTTCGTTAGTATTTGCAACAATTGCGGGAAGAGATAAATCGACATCAGGCGTTTTTAAGAAAGCATCGCTCATTGTCTTTTTTCTTGCTTCGTTTACATCTAAAATCCAAGCATAAATTTCATTAATTCTTGTTTTATTATCGGTTGTTAAATATTCAACTAACACATTTATTTCTTCATTTTGACACATTCGTCCAATGGCGTTTAGTTTTGGAGCAATTCGCATCGCAATTATTTCTTCATCAACAAAATCGCCTTCTGCTAATTTAGCTAGAGCATAATAGTGATTTTCATTAATAAATTTTAAACCAAGGCGAACAATATCGCGATTATATGAAACTAAAGGCATCATATCGCTAATGGTAGCAATTGCTGCTAGAGTAGCTAGATATTCATCATCTTTTTCTAATAAGGCGACTGCAAGCATATAGGCAACATAGGCTCCGCAGGAAACAGTTTCACCGTACTTACTAAAAAGTGGGTGCATAATTGCGTATGCATTAGGAACTTCTTTAATTACCTCATGATGATCGGTAATAATAACATCAATTCCTGCCTTATTTGCAACTTCTATTGCTTCATTTTGTGAAATACCGTTATCAACCGTAATAATAAGATTATAGTTTTGAGACGCGTATTTATTTACTCGCTCAATCGTTAACCCATACCCATCCTTATAGCGAGACGGTAAATAAAAATCAACAGGATAACCAAGCATCATAAAAGTCTTTTTTAAAATTGAGGTCGCCATGATGCCATCACAATCATAGTCGCCGTAGATAATTATTTTTTCGCCGTTTTCTATAGCAAATTTAATTCTATTAACAATTTTACCGATATCTTTAAAGTTAGTGTATGAGGGTAGCAAACTAAAAGATGGAGCGACACAAAGACGCTCATAATCATCTTTTGAAAGATTAAAATAGTTTAATAGTTTATCTAAAAAGGTCATAATCTAAATTAAAAAGGCTACATAAAGTAGCCTCAATTTAACTAATTAATCGTTAATTCCAATAAAGATTGCTTCTTCTGGTTCAGCACTCTTTTTACGGCTACTTGTTTTAACGCTTGCGCGATGTTTAGCACGTTTACTTTGCCATTTTGGTTTTGGAAGTTGTATTTTTGCAATTCGAGCATAAAGTTTAGAAAATGCCGTCAATGTTGGATTTAATAAGCGAGTTAAAACTACTGTTGCAATTAAAATACCTAGAAGAGCACTAGCATAAACAAAAGCAGTTTTAAGTGGACCAATACCAACAAAGTTAAGGAATGTAAGTCCGAGTAAAACCATTAAAGCATAGTTTGGACTCATACTCATAGTAAGAGCACGTTCAGTAAGTTCTTCATTTGTAAAGTCACGGTATAGTGGGTCATCATGAAGTTCTTTCTCACTTTGATAGACACTAAGAGCATAAAGAGCACTTATTAGGGTTGCAACTAATACGCCAACTGCTGCCATAGGTGGAACTGTAATTCTAGTAACCATAAAGAAAAGCAAGGTTATTAGACTTGAACTAGCACCTAAAACAAAGAATGTACTTGCTCTACTAATTCCGTGACGGAATAGCATATAAAGCGTTGTAACTCCTAAAGTAATTAGGGCAATTAAGCCAACACGATAAGTATTAGGAACAAGGTTAAGTTTAGTAACAGGGTTAACACTAACAAGAGCATCAGCATCAACTTCAGTTGCTAAGTTATAAAGGGCATCACTTAAGGTTGAGCCGGTATTTACATCACCGTTAAAGTCGGTATAGCTAACAATTTCATCACCATTAAAGTGACCATTTAAATTGTAGATATAGTAAACATATTCAAAGGTAATTTGGCTTTCACCGATTTCTTCTACTTTATTGTAGTCGTGAGTTTCATAAAGAGGGGTATCACCTTCAAGTTTAATTTGTAATACCTTATCTTGGTATTTAATACGTTTTAAAATTTCATATGGTGATTTATCTTCACTAGATGTAGATAAGTTACTATTTTTTTCTACACGGAAATAAATTCTTGTTGTATCATGCGTTGATTTTGTTAATTCAAGTGGAGTTTTATTAATGCCTGCAAAAACACTAAGTAATATGATAGAAGCTAGAGAAAGTGCTCCTACAATACCACCAGTTAATTTTGCTTTTTTACTTGGTTTAGATTCAACAAAACGACCAAAATATGTTGGTTTTTCGTCTTTTCTAACATCAGGAACGAGTGTTGCATTAATGTTATAAATTTTATAGTTATCTTGCGTTGAAGTATTATTTGCAAGCAAATATAGCGTAACTGCGTTATGAAGTAAAACAGTAATTGCTGCAACTGGAGCACTAAACATGACCATAGTAGCAAAACTAGTTAATGAGGCTCCGCCGAAGAAATAAGCAATAACGCCTAGAGCAAGAAAAACAACCATAGCATCTAGAGTTAAGAATGTTGATTTTTTAATAGCTTCGCCGTGAGCCTTTTTAAAGGTTCTTCCGCGATATACTTCTTGACGGAAACGGTGGAAATAAACAACGCTACTAAATAAAGCTAAACCACCTGCAAGAAGTAAGCCAATTAAAGCACCTGTTGAAAATTCGACCATGACTAAATTAAAGATAATTAGTGTGCCAAAAACAGTTAATAAGAGTGAACTAATTGCACTTAAAGCAGGTAAGCGATACATAACAACTAAAACAATACTAAGTATGACAGTTGCTACGATTAGAGCAATAAAAGTTCTTGACATTGCAATATGTTCTCTAGCACCTAATGTAAGTAAGCTTTCTACAGTTGGTGGATATATAGTATTAACACCGATACTTTCGATTTTATAAGCGGTTTTACCAGCATTAAAAACATTAACCATGTAACGAGCAACATCGGTTGCTTCTTTAATTTCAGCCGTTGTATAACTACTTGTATCTTGTCTATCTGGAAGTTGAGAAGCTACTGCAATTTCGGTTTCTTCTTCATTCCACCACATTTGACGGTAGTCAAAAGACAAGAAAACTTTTTTCTTAGTTTCGTTATTTGATTCTCTTTCAGCATAAACATCTTTTTCAGGATCATAGTCACTCCAAACGACAATAATTGCATCTTCAACAATTTGAGCAACACTTTCACCTTCGTTAAGTGTTTGTTTTTCTTCTTGAATTTTTTGCGCGACTTGAACGATTTTCGTCTTAAACATTACAGGATCACTAAGAGGAATAACAATAAATGGGTGTGGTCCTCGATATTCTATTCGAGCTTTAATATCATTAAATATTTCATGATCTTCTAAAATAGCATCAGTTTCGTCTTGAGCTGCAACGCGAACTGTAAAATTGGCATCATAGTTAAGAAGTGCACGTAAACGACTATATTCGCGTTCAGTTTTTAGAGTTGCATTAACACGAACAATCGTATTTCCTTCCGTTGCTATTTGATATTCAGATACACCGAAGGTATCCATTCGCTCTTTCATCATCGCAGCGACTTCTTCAGCTGCGCCTTCTTTTAGCGTTTCATCTCCTCCGTCTTCGGTTTCTTTATTACTAACTTCATAAATAAATTCTCGTCCTGCAGCATATTCAAGGTTGGAATTCATTTCTCTAATTGGTTTTGCAATGTTTAGACCAACCCCAAGAATGAGGGTAAAGACGAGTGTAAGATAAGCAATTAATCGACGCATAGTATTCCTCCAATAATGTTTTAATAAATAAAACGACGAAATTATATCGCCTTAATAGAATACTATTAAGCAACTTGATTTTCAAGAAAATATAATTAAAAATTGAAAAGTTTTAAAAATGACGAGTTTTTCTCGTCATTTATTAGTAATATTTTACCTTTTATTTATTTTCCTATGTTGTTTTCTATTATTTCAGTTTCTAAGACATTTTCACTTAATTGTTTAACTTTTCGATGTTCTCTAATTTTTTTAGCACTGAGTTTAAAAAGAAATTGAATGCCAAAAACGATGATACCACCTAAGCTAAAAGCAAACATGTAAACAAGTGTATAGATAAAACCAGAAATTAATGGTAAATTTATTCGCTCCTGAAGCCAAAACCGAATATCACCTAAGATAGGCATATGTCTTGAACCTTGATAGGGGCTAATAAAGAATAAATCAACATTTCCTGGACCAGTTTTATTTGGATCAATAAGATGGAAAAAGATATTTAGAACTTGTGCTCCAATCATAAAACAAAATAATACAATTAAAGCGCTAAGATAGTCTTTAATTTTTGTGCCCATTCCTAAGTAGGTTGCAGTATAAACACCTGCTACAACCATTAGGCCGTGCCACATCATTGTATGAACACAAATTGAGATTTGTGATGTAAAAACATCACCACCGACAATCATTACACTAATACCTGCAACTAAAGCAAATATCCCAGTAAAACTATATAAAGCCCTTTGAATTTTCTTATTTTTTACAAATGGACCAAAAAGGAAAACATAAAGTGGCACACTACAAAATTGATAAGGAAAACCATACCAATGATAACCAGTGAATATTTCAAGGAAAAATATTTGTTTAAATATCTCAATTAAGAGTAAAGAAACACCCAATTTAAAGATTGTATAATCGTTCTTATTTAGGCGTCCCCATAAATAATGTCGATCATCTTTTCTATCTAAATGATGCGCACGATAACCATAGTAGATTGCACCACCTGCTGTGACTAATATTGCAAGTATATGAAATGGTGAGTATGTAATAGCAACCGTTGCAGATCTTCCTGCTAAGTAGCTTTCGCTCCAAGTCCATCTCATACCAATAATGGTCATATAAATCGGTGGAATTAAAACAATAATCCATGCAAAAATATCACATAATAATGGATGTTTATTTTGGTGTCGAAATATTTCTTTTAATACTATTAAGACTAATAAAATTACACTAGATATGGCTGTAACAGTCCAGCCGATGGCATTACTCATAATAATTACCTCGTAGATAAATTTTAACTCAACCCATTTTTCTTTGCAACATTAGGTCATTTTTTAAGCCGATTTAGATGATTTAACCCCTTTTTTGTAAGGGTTCTGCCTCTTTTTGTTCTTTCAATAAAGCCGATTTGAAGTAAGTATGATTCATATATTTCTTCTACATTTTCTTTTTCTTCATCTAGAAGAGCGCTTAATGTTTCAATACCTACAGGACCTCCATTAAAGCGTTCTTTTAAGATGACTAAATATTGCCTTTCATATTCAACTAAACCAGCTTCATCAACATCAAGTGAATTAAGCATTATTTTGACTCGATCAATTTGAATTATTTGTTCATTAAAAAAAGTTGCAAAATCTCGTACTCTTTTATAGTATCGATTAGCTAATCTAGGATTATTTCTGCTTTTTTTCGCTAATTCAAAAGCTGCTTCATGCGTAATAGGATGTTTAAATACACGAGCACTTCTTAAAATAAGTTCCATAATTTCTTTAGTAGAATATGATGCTAATTTAGCATTAATTCCAAAGCGATTTCTTAGTGGTGCACTAAGTAAACTAGGTTTTGTTGTAGCTCCAATTAATGTAAATGGGGGTAAAGTTATATCAACAACTTTTCCTCCTTGTTCTCGACCTATTAATAGAGCAATACGATAATCTTCCATTGCACTATAGAGAACTTCTTCTACAGTTTTTGGAATTCGATGAATCTCATCGATAAAGACAACATCACCGGCTTCAACACTTGTTAAACACGCAATTAGATCACCACTTCTTTCTAATGATGGTCCGCTAATCGTCCTTATATTTACTCCCATTTCATTAGCGACTATATAGGCTAAAGTAGTCTTTCCAATACCTGGTGGACCAAAAAAAAGAATATGATCTAGCACTTCTTGCCTTTCTTTTGCAGCGTTTATATAAATTTTTAAATTTTGTTTTAATGCTTTTTGACCAATATATTCATCTAGTCTTTTAGGTCTTAGCGATAAGTCATCCTCTTCTTTAAAATAAAAACTCTTTCTTGCTAATATTGACTTATCGCTCATTATTTAATACCTCTAACATATTTATTATCAATTCTTCTAAATCATTAATTTTGAGTTGTTCTATTTTTTTATATGCTTCTTTTATTTCGCTTTTTAGATAGCCAAGTTTAGATAAAGCAATAAAAGCATCTTCAACAATTGGTAAATTTACTAGTTTTTGATGCTTACTTTGTTTTTTATTAAAATGATGAAACAAATCTTCTAAATTTGTTTTTCTAATACCTTTTAGGTTAGTAAAAAAAGCATGATTTTCATTATTAATTGCTTCAATTAAATCAATTAAAGAAGCATAAGATAAGATTTTATGTGCGGTTTTTATTCCAATACCATTAATTTTTAATAGTTCAACAAAAAAATGTCTTTCGTTTTCTTCTTTAAAGGCAAAGACATATTCTTTTTCGTTATAAAAAATTTTATAAATAAAAAGTGTTGTCTCTTCGTTTAATATGTATTCTTTACTTCGAACAATAATAAAACGAAAAACAACGCTACTAAGAGAAAAATATAAATAAGGGTCACTAACTTTGACTACTTGCCCTTTTAGGGCATAAATCATTTAGAAATCATTAAATAAAAAATAATAAAACCTAAAATTAAAATCGCACTTATAAGAGCAGCAATACTTGCTTTGTCTAATTTAGGTCTATTTTTCATCGCTTTTTCCTAATATATGGTTCAGGTTGAGGAATTGGAACACGTTTATGTTCACTCACACGATGAAGATAGGTGATGCGCTCTTTAGAAGCAAGAGGAATATCTTGCCCTAATAAGAAATTGTCAAGATGTTCGTAAGTTACGCCTAATTCTTTTTCATCATCTTGATCTTTAAAAAGTCCTGCACTTGGACGTTTACTAATAAAATGTTGTGGAACACCTAAAATACGAGCGACTTCTTTTACTTCTCTTTTCGTTAAATGGATAAGTGTATGAATATCAAAAGCTCCATCACCCCATTTAGTAAAATAGCCTGTATAGTTTTCACTTAGATTATCAGTACCTAAAACTAGCTTATTCATCGACTGACCTAAAGCATATAATGTCACCATTCTTAAACGCACTTTAACATTGGATTTGCTTAATTCAGTAAGGTTTTGCTTAGTTTGCGCTTCATATGTTTTAACTAACTCTTGATATGTTTTTGATAAATCAACACAGGCAAAAGGAATCTTTTCCTCTTCTAAATATACTCTAGCATCACTAATATCTTTAGGATCACTTTCTATATCAATTACAAGACAAAAGAGTTTATCTCCAATAGCTTTTTTTGCAATTTTTGCCACAACAGCACTATCTAGTCCGCCACTAACTCCTAAAATGTAACCATTAAATGGACGGGCATATTCTTTTAAAAACGAAACTAAATAATCAACATACTTTTCTAAACTCATTTTGTTATCTCCTATCTAATATATTCAAATTCAAAATCTTCTAAAAAGACACGGTCCCCATCTTCAAGACCTAATCGTTCAAGTTCTTCATCAACACCAATATCACGGAGAAATTTAAGAAGACTAAGCAGAGCTTCATCAGTACTTAAATTAAAGCGATGATATTGCGCTACAACTTTTTCACCTACAATACGATATTCGTGTTCGCTTAATCTAATAACTTTAAAGATTGGTTCTTCTTTTTCCATTTCACTAGCTTTATATATTTTATATGTTTCTTCCTCTTCTAGAGGGATAAAACTAACTGGAGGTATTTTTTCTAATTGGTCTGCTAGAGCATATACTAACTCATCAATTCCTTCATGAAGAAGGCTTGAAACTGGATAAACTTTAATACTAGGATATTTTTTGTTAAATTTAGCTAATTTTTTCTTACTATGTTCTGTTTCAAATTTTGTTGCAATAACAATTTGTGCTCTTTCTATTAAGTGATAGCCATAAGCTTTAAGTTCATCTTGAAGGAGCTCGTAATCTTTAACTGGATCACTATCACTTTCAAAATCAAGAACTAAAGCAAGTAAGCGACATCTTTCAATATGTTGTAAAAATTGAATCCCTAAGCCTTTACCTTGACTTGCACCCTCAATTAATCCAGGAAGATCAGCAACAACAAAGGATCGACGATCTTTTGTTATCGTTACGCCAAGTTGCGGCGTTAAAGTCGTAAAAGGATAATCTGCTATTTCAGGTTTAGCGTTAGAAATAACACTTAAAAGCGTACTTTTACCAACATTTGGCATACCTACAAAGCCAACATCAGCAAGGAGTTTAAGCTCAAGTGTTAATCGATGTCTTTCTCCTTTTTCACCATTTTCAGCAATTCGTGGTGCTTTTCTTGTTGATGTTCTAAAAGCAGCATTGCCGCGTCCTCCGCGACCACCTTTAGCAAGGAGTACTTCTTTTCCTACTTCATCTAAATCAGCAAGAAGCTTATTTGTATCAGTTAGATAAACAAGAGTACCAACGGGAACTTCAACAATTAAATCTTCACCTTTTCGTCCAAAAGAATTTTTAGATCCACCATTCACGCCGTTTTCTGCTTTAAGTACCTTGTTAAAACGAAAATTGCTTAATGTTGAAACATTAGTAGTTGCACGAAAATAAATTGATCCTCCGCGACCACCATTACCACCATTTGGTCCACCAAAAGGAACATATTTTTCGCGACGGAATGAAATCATTCCGTTGCCGCCGTCACCGGCTTGCAGTTCAACATTAGCTTTATCTATAAACATTATTTTTTATTTTCCTTTATAGATTCAATAATAAAGAAAGGTCTTTTTTGTGATTCAATGAATGTTTTTCCTACATAGATTGCGATTAATCCTAAAGCAAACATTAAGAAAGTACCAACTAATAATATCATATTTATAATTAGCCAAAGAGGATGATTTACTCCTACTAGAAGGCTATTATTAAATAAATTAATTAAAAATAACACGAGTTCAGTGACAAATGATAAGCCAGTCATAATGGCTAGAAAAACTGCTAATTTTAAAGGCCAATAAACTGGTTTAATTGTCGTTGAGATAATCGAATTAAAAGCAAGATCAAACATTGAAGCAAAGTTATAATGTGATTCACCTTTTGGTCGTTTTGGTCTAGCAAAAACAACTTCGCCAGTTTTATAGCCAACATATGGGACTTGTACACGGAAAACGCGGCTTGATTCAGTTAGTTTTACGACTTCATCACATACTCTTCGACTAATTAAGCGGAAATGACCTACATTTTGTGGAACTTTTACTTTTCCAGAAATGCGGTCTAGCACTTTATAAAACTTATTTGCGGTATAGCGTTTAATAAATGTGTCTTCTTTTCGACTTGCTCTTCTTGCATTAACAACATCATAGCCTTTGGCAAAAAGTTTAAGCATGCCACTTATTACTTCAGGCGGATCTTGAAGATCAGCATCAATTGGAATAACTGCATCACCACTAGCGACGCTTAGACCTGCTGCAACTGCACTTTCATGACCAAAATTACGCGATAAGTTAACAACGCGAAGCATAGGATATTTTTTCATTGCCTTATATAGAAGATTAAGCGTTTCATCCTTACTTCCATCATTAACTGCGACAATTTCAAATTCATAATCTTTTTCTTTTTTTATGACTTCCATCAATGTACTTAAAAAAAGCTCGACCATTGCTTCTTCATTGTACATTGGGACTACAATTGAAACTTTTTTCATAATTACCTCAACTTTGATTATATATTAAAGTATAAAAAAAGACCACAATATGTGGTCTTCTAGCCACTTAATCTTTAATGCTCCATTACATAAATAAAAGCATAATAGAAGCAACAATATAGTAAGTTAAAATTGCGATAATATCTGCTAGAGTCGTTAAAATTGGTCCAGATGCATTGTCTGAATCCATATCTCTTTTTGCAAAGAAAATTGGTAAAAGTGTACCAAGTAAACCAGAAATAAACATTCCAGAAAATAAGGCAAATGCGACAGTTAAGCCAAGTTTTGCAGGATGAATGATAACACCCGCACTATTTACTTGTTTGGTAATAAAAGAAAATAGAGCTACTATTCCAAAACCAACTAGCGCACTTATTAGACAATTAAAGATAATAATTAAGAGTTCCTTTTTTAAAAATTTACGGCGATCATCTTTACTTGAAAGTTCATCACGATGAATACCTAAAATTGTAACTGCAAGATTTTGTGTCCCAATATTTCCTGCCATATCAAGTACTAAAGGTTGAAATAGCACAAGAGCAAAAACTTCACTTAACGTTAACTCAAAAGCAGGCACCATGATAAAAAGAAAAGCAATTAAGATATTTAAAATCGTAGTAATTAACAACCAAGGAAGACGTTTTTTACTTCGCTCAAAGCCTGAGTATGATTCATCATGCTTAGGTAGAAAAGCTAAACGATTATATAATTCATCATAATTGTTAATTAGTTGTTCTAAGACGTCGTCTGCAGTAATAATACCAAGTAAATAGCCTTGATGATCAACGACAGGAAGTGAAGTTAGGTCATAGTTTTTAACGATTTCAATCGCCTCTTTTATCGTATGGCTACTATAAACAAAATGATATTCGCTATTCATAAGTTCGCTAATTTCATCATCAGCGCGAGCAATAATTAAATCTTTTAGGGCTAAAACACCAACAAGTTTCTCTTCTTCATCAATAACATAAATATTATCGATAAAATCATCTTCTTTTACATTGTTAAAGATATATGAGGTTGCCTTTTTTACAGTCGTATCAACATTAATTGTTAAAAATTGCGTTGTCATAATAGAAGGGGCAGTATCGCTAGAGTAAATTAGTAAGTCTTTAATAATATTTGCTCTATCTACTGAGACAAAGCTTAGTACATTTTCTTGTTCTTCCTCATCAAAATAGGAGATAAATTCTTTTAGTTCATCTACTTCTAGATTATTTAAAATTTGTGTTTTTCTTTCTTTAGGTAGCATTTTAAAAGTTTCAATTTGTTGATGTTTACTAAGACGAGAAAACACCTCACTTGAACGCTTAACACCAATTAAATTAAAAACACGAAGTTGTTCTTTACTATCAAGTTCACTAAAAACTTCTGCAATATCATAAGCTTGCATACTTTTAAGCTCTTTTTTAAGGGCATAGTTTGATTTTTTAAAGTCTAAATTCATCATAACATCCCCACTTTCAAAAGTATTAAAGTAGCTAGCCCAAAATAAACAAGCGTTGAGAAAAAGTCGATAATTGTTGTAATAAAAGGTCCACTTGCAACAGCAGGATCAACCTTAATTAACTTAAAAAAGTGCGGTATTGCAATTGAAAGTAAACTTACAAGCGAAACAACAATTACAAGTGAGCCTCCAATAATTGAGGCAAAAATAAGAGCAACTTGAAGCCTAGAAAAGTTTTGAGCACTTTCAGGAAGACCAAGTTGAAGGAAATAAACAAATAAAAATGAAAGCACAAATGTAATAAAGCCAAGTAAAAGACTCGTAATTAAGTTAGAGACGAATTCTTTACCAACTTCTTTTTTACTCATTTTACCTTCATTGGTAATCGATTTTAGGGCTACAGCAAGCGTCTGAGTTGCAACATTTCCTGGAGAGGAAAGCATTAAAGGTTGGAAAAAGGCTAAAATTGCTATTCCGCTGATGCTTGCAACCATAAAATCAGAAAAAGTCATCAGTGGAATCGAAATAAACATAAGGATAATGAGCCAAGGAAGCCGTTTTAGGGCAGTTTTTAGCCAAGAATCTCGCTTATTAGTTGATGGCAAGGCAGCTAGTTTTTCAAAGTCCTCTTCTGCCTCATGAGTAGCAATATCGATAATATCATCAAGAGTTAATATCCCAATTAATTTATTATCTTTATCGGTAACTGGAAGTTCATAAAGTTCATAGTTTTTCATATCATAAACAGCTTCTGTAACTGGAGAATTATCAATAACTTTAGGAATATCGATCATGATTTCTTCTATTGTTTTAGGGCTTCTAGCCTTTACTAGTGTTTTTAGGTTAACTGCTCCAAGATAATGACCCTCATTATCAACAACAAAAAGAAGATTAATACTTTCAGCATCATCAGCTTGTTTAATTAGACTTGTTGTAGCCTCTTTAACATCCATTTCTTTCGTAAGCGAAACATAATCATTAGAAATATAGGCACCTACAACATCATCATCGTAGGTGATGATTTTGCTAACATCTTCTTTATCAATAAGAGATTTAATAATCTGGTCGCGTAGTTTACTATCTTCATAGGATTGAAGAATATCAACCGTATCATCAACATTCATCTCATTAAAAATAGCAATTTGTTTTTTACTATCAAATGTTGCTAAAAGTCTAGCAGCATCTCCATGTTCAAGATAGGCGACAATTTCTGCTGTTTGTTCTAAATTTAGATTATTAAAAAGAACATTTGTCTCTTCAACAGACAATGTTTCTAGACTTTTAGCAATATCAAAAGCATGGAACTGTTCGAGTTCTTTTTGAAAAGTTCTTTTACTTAGTTTTTTTGCTAATAAGTCCTTTAACATCTATGCTTCTCCTTTTTTATAATCTAGATACGAATATCCTTTTTTATTTTACCTTATTAGGTTAATAAAACCTAATTTGGTAAAAAAAGAATCGCCGGTTAGCGATTCTTTTGTTTCGTTAATTTTTAACGTTACTTAAAAGGGTAAACGCTAACGCGCTTTCTACTTTTGCCAAGACGTTCATATTTAACGACGCCATCAACAAGGGCAAAGATGGTGTCATCGCTACCGCGTTTTGCATTAATGCCTGGATAAATTCGCATACCGCGTTGGCGATATAAAATTGAACCTGCTGTTGCAAATTGGCCGTCAGCTTTTTTAGCACCTAAACGGCGACCACGTGAGTCACGGCCGTTTTTAGTACTTCCAACTCCTTTTTTCGAGGCAAAGAGTTGTAAATCTAAGATATATCGTAATGTTTTCATAATTCTCTTAACTACCTTTCTTTTATTTTTATGTAACTACCATATGTTTGCTCGATTGTACGAAGACTTGTTAGCATCGTATTTATAACTATTTCATCATGAGCATTCATTTTTGGGGCTACTAGAAGGAGGCTAATTTCTCCTTCATTGATCACGATTTTAAAGTCGTGATGATTTTCTAGTGCATTTAGAGCACCGATTGTTACTGCACTTACGGCAGCACAGACGAGATCTTGTCCTTTTGGAGCGTAATTGGCATGGCCTTTAACTTCCACATAACCAATTTGATCTCCTCTTTTTTCAATAATTACCGTAATCATTATCCGTTAATCGTGGAAATTTCCACTAACGTATATGGTTGTCGGTGACCAAGCATTCTTTTTTGGTTGGTCTTAGCTTTGTATGTGAAGACTTTAATTTTTTTGCCTTTGCCATGTTTTACAACATTTGCTGTAACGGTAGCACCTTTTAGATATGGTGTACCAACTTTGGCTTTAGCTTTTTCGCTTCCGATTAAAAGGACTTTATCAAAGGTATGAGTTTTTCCTTCTTCGGTTTCAAGCTTTTCAACAAATACTTTATCTCCAACGGCGACATGAACTTGTTTTCCACCAGTTTCGATAATAGCGTACATATGAATACCTCCTCGTTTATATTCACTATCGACTCGCTTTTAAGGTGAGAATATCTACTTAAACCTTTTTAATGCGGTTGTAGCTCGTGAGGCGACAACGTGTGTACTATATCACACTTTTGTATGTAATACAACAAGCAAAATTCACTTTTTTTGCTAAATTATTATAATTTAGTCTTTATTTATTGTTGATAAGACTATTTTCTGCAAAGGAAAAATAGCGAAAAGCCCCAATAATTACATGATCTAGCAAGGTTATGTCGTGTTTTACTAGTGCTTTATTTAGCTCAATTGTAGCTTCAATATCACTGGTTGAAGGAACAACATTTCCACTTGGATGATTATGAACTAATATAACGTTTATTGCATTATAAATTAGTACTCTTCTTACAATTTCTTTTAAGTCAATTTCAAAACCCTCACTTGTTCCTAAATAGAGAACTTCTTCTTTAATTATTTCCCTTTTTTGATTTAGCATAAGCAAATAAAGATGTTCTTTTTCTGCTTTAGAAAGTTCGTGTTGATAAAGTGAGAGGATATCGCTACTTGCGTTAATCCTTAAGGGCTTATTTTTTGCATCTTTTTCAATGCGCGACGCAAGATTAAAAGCTGCAATTAGCATCAAGGACCTTGTATCACTTAAACCTTTAGTTTTAATTTTTTTTGGCTCATTAATCCTACTTAAATTATAAAGTCCTTGATGCTCTTTAAGTAAATTTTTAGCGATTGTAAGGGCGTTATAGTTCTTAATGCCGCTACTAATTAGAATCGCTAAAATTTCTTCATCGCTTAAAGCGTTAATGCCATAGCGAAGAGCTTTTTCACGGGGGCGATTTAAAAGGGGAAGATCTTTAATTCGTTTACTTCCACTCAAACTTATAGCCACCTGGAAGTTGAGCTTTTCCAGTCTCACTTAAGAATAGTTTATAGATGATAACTGAGACAATAGCAATTGCTAAAATTGCCATTACTGCTCCTAGGGTAATTGCTTCACCACCTACAACATTACTTAATTCTAGATTTGATAGTCTACTCATATAATAAAAACCTCCTATTAATAAATAGAAGGTTTTTTAAGATGTTAGTTACTTTATTTTAAGTTTTTGATTTCTTCTTTAACTTTTGCTAACTGTTCTTTATAAAGTTCGTATTTTTCTTGTTCTTCTTTAATTTTAGCTTCAGGTGCTTTAGCTAAGAAATTAGGATTATGAAGCATTTTTTCGCTTCTAATAACTTCTTTTTCTAAATTTTCTAGTTGTTCGTTAAGTCGAGCTTGATAAAGGTCTTTATCAATGTGAAGTTCAAGCGCCATACTTAAGTTTCTAACAACAATTTTAACTAAGTTTTTAGGGGAATTACCAATATGGACTTCTTCAATAAAGGCAAGACGCTTAAAAATAGCAATGTAAGGAGTAAAATCAAATGTTAAATCACTTAAATAAACATTGATAAGTTCGTTAGGTGCGAGTTTATTTTGGCTCTTAAAGTGACGAACTTCTTTAATTAATTCAATTAATGTTAAAACCTCTTCTTCAACTTTTTTATTTACTCTTCCTTTAGAGGTTGGATAGCTCTCAAGCATAATTGAATCTAAGTGTGTTGGAAGATTAAGATAAAGTTCTTCGCTAATAAAAGGTGTAAATGGATAAATCATTAAGATGACTGCTTTTAAAACATGAACAAGTACATCAAATGGTGTCGTATTATTTGGATCTTCTTTAAGTAATACTTTACTTATTTCAATATAGTTACTACAGAAATCATCATAAACAAAGTGATATAAATATTCACTTGCTAAACCAAATTGATAGCGGTCCATTTGCCGTGTTACTTGGCGAATTGTAACATTAAGACGATCGAGGATAAATTTTGAGGTTGGATGAAGTTTTTTTTCATCAATCTTACTAACTTTATAATCACTTGGAAGGATGCTAAATATATAGCGAGCAGCATTCCAAATCTTATTTAAATAAGCTGAAGCATGACTTACTTTTTCATGGGAAAAACGAATGTCTTGTCCTGGGGTTGAACCCGTTGCAAGAAAATAGCGAAGCGCATCGCAGCCATATTCTTCAATAACATCCATTGGATCAACGCCGTTACCAAGAGATTTTGACATTTTACGACCAATTTCATCACGTACTAAGCCATGAATTACGCAATCTTTAAAAGGCACTTGTTTCGTAAATTCTAAGGATTGAAAAATCATTCGACTAGCCCAGAAGAAAATAATATCGTAGCCTGTAACCATAACATCAAGCGGGAAATAGCGCCCTAAATCACTTGTTTTATTGGGCCAACCTAGGGTTGTAAAGGGCCAAAGAGCACTACTAAACCAAGTATCTAGAACATCTTCATCTTGGATATAGTTTTCGATGTCTTTAGGTGGTGTCTCACTTACAAGAATTTCTCCAGTTATCTTATTTGTATAGGCAGGAATTGGATGACCCCACCAAAGTTGACGAGAGATACACCAATCTTCTGCGTTTTCCATCCAGCGAATAAAGACTTTATTAAAGCGAGGTGGGAAAAACTTAACAGCCTTATCACTTGCTTGATTTTTTAGCGCCCGCTTAGCTAAAGGAGACATCTTAATAAACCACTGTTTTGATAAATAGGGTTCAATAATTGCATCACTTCTTTCGCTATGACCAACTGAATGAGTAATTGTTTCTTTTTTAGTAAATAAATTTAACTCTTTCATTTTGGCTAAGAGTTTTTTACGACATTCAAAGCGGTCAAGTCCCCTAAATTCAAGTGCTCTATCGTTCATCGTGCCATCTTTTGCAATACAATTCGGCATCTCAAGATTGTATTTAACGCCAATTGTAAAGTCGTTTGGGTCATGAGCAGGCGTACATTTCATTACACCAGTTCCAAAAGAGGGATCAACATAATCATCAGTAATAAGAGGTATTTTTTCGCCGTTAACAGGATTAATAAACATCTTACCAACATAATCCTTGTAACGTTTATCTTTTTTATTTACGACTAAACAAACATCTGCAAACATTGTTTCTGGACGAGTCGTAGCAACTTCTAAATAAAATGAACTATTTTCAAGATAATATTTAAAATAATAAAAATTTCCTTTAATTTCTTTATGGATTACTTCCATATTAGAAAGAGCAGTCGTTAGTTTTGGATCCCAGTTTATAATCCGGACTCCTTGATAAATTAGGCCCTTATTATATAAATCAACAAATACCTTATTTACAGCCTTATTAATATCTTTATCGAGGGTGAATTTTTCTTTTGTATAATCAAGCATTAAGCCCATTACTTCCCATTGATCTCGAATGTGATCAGCGTGTCGATGCTTCCAGTTCCACGCTTCCTCTAAGAAGGCTTCACGGCCTAAATCAAAGCGTGTTAAGCCTCTTTCTTTATAAAGTGCTTCTTCTACTTTAATTTGGGTAGCAATACCAGCATGATCCATCCCAGGAAGCCAAAGAACATCATATCCTTGCGCCTTTTTATAGCGGGCTAAAATATCTTGATAAGTTGTATCAAGCGCATGACCTAGATGAAGAACACCGGTAACATTAGGTGGGGGTAAAACAAGCGAATAAGGCTTTTTAGTTTTATCTCCTGCCGTAAAATAGCCCTTCTTTTTCCACTCTTTATATTTACCAGCTTCTACACTTTTATGCTCATAAGCTTTCTTAAGTGCCATAACTACCTCCTAAAAATAAAAAAACACGCATCATAAGGACGAATTACCGCGGTACCACCTTAATTCACTTGCGTGCACTCAACTCTATTAACGCTAGAAACGAGGGTTTCCCCTATTGCTCCGTTACGACCTTCATCATTCTTTTTTCTGCCTTCTTTCACTCTCAAGGTTCGCTATTAGATTAGTAATGATTACTCCTTAACTTCAACGCTAATTCATTTTATCTTATATTTACTCTTTAGTAAATGAAAAAGAGGCCAGAGCCTCTTATTTAATGATTTGCTTATTTATTAATAATTACTGCCAAACAGTTGGAACACCATTTACATAACGCCAGTGATAACCATCATTATTTTGCGTTTCGCTATACCAATAAATAGTAGCAAAGCAACCTAGCGACCAATTTTCATCCCAACCACTAGGCTTAGAGGTGGCTTCAGCAAAAATACTAGTTAGCGAAGAATCACCAATAAAAATTGATGTTTCAATAGTAGTTACGCTACTTGGAATAATAATTGAAGTTAAAGAGGTACATAAAGCAAAAGCAAATTCTTCAATTTTTTTGACGCTAGAAGGTATTTCAATTGAAGCAAGTTCAGTAGCCCCTGTAAAAGCACCTCTAGCAATTGTAGTTACGCTAGTAGGTATAACACTATTTTTACAGCCTACAATTAGTTTAAGCGATGCTTTTTCAATTATTGCATTAGAATCATCGCGCGAATCATAAATTGGATTATTATCTTCAACCACAATTGAAGCAAGTTTACTAGTACCAGAAAAGGCACCATTACCAATTGAAACTACTAATTTAGGAATAAAAATTGCTTCAAGTTGAACACATGAAGAAAAACAAAATTCGCCAATTTTAACTAAATTAGAAGGTAGAGTAATTGTAGTAAGTCTAGTACAGCTTATAAAGGCGTTTTTTTCAAAAACGACTATATCATCGTGAAGATTTACTGTCGTTAGATTAGTACAGCCTTGGAAAGTACCTTCTCTAATTACGTTAGTTGAGGTGGGAATAGTAATACTTGTTAGCATATGGCATCCGCGGAATGCTTCCATACCAATTGAGGTAATATTATCGTGTAAATAGACATTTTGAAGTGTCTTACAATTAAGCAATAATTGATTTGGAAGTTCGCTAATGTTAGCAGCAATTGCGATTTCGCCTAAACCAATACAATCTTTAAATGCTGCTTCACCAAGAAAAACAATACTTGTTGATAAATGGATATCATTAAGTAAAGAACAGCCTTCGAATGCGTTATTTTTAATTTTGGTTACGCTGCTTGGAAGAACAATTTTAGTAATTGAAGCTCTATCTTTAAAGGCACCGCTTCCAATTGCTCTAACTTGTAGGCCTTCATGGGTAGAGGGCACAGTTACAATACTAGCATTCCCGTGATAGCGAACTACTTCTAGACCTCCATCCCCATCACTTCCATAAACAAATCCATCATTTTCACTAAAACTATGCGGAGTGTATTTAGCCGTATAAGTTGCATTATCTTCGACAGGAATAACCTCAGGATCCCAACCATTAAAGGTATAGTAAAATTCATTATCATCTGGACGACTTGGAGTTACTCCATCATAACTTGGTATTGTTCCGTAAGGTACATTTTCATCGGTTTCAAGTGTTATACCGTTATAGTTTTTCCATCTAACCGTATATTTTCTTATTGTTTCAGTGTAAGTTGCAGTATAGGTAACATCTTCTGTTACTGTTGCAATTTCTGGCGACCAACCAGCAAAACGATACTTAAATTCTGCCGTATTGCTTCTTGATGGTTCAATCCCATCATAAGAGGGCATTATTCCTTCTTTTACGAAGCGATCTTTTTCTAGGATTGTTCCATCATAATCTTTCCAAATAACCGTATAGTATGGTAGTATTCTGCAGCCAGATAAAAACGGAATACTCATTACTATAGTAAGAGCAAATAATGTTAATTTTCTTCTTTTCTTTGTTTTAAACATCATAAGCCCCCTTTGAAATTTATGTTTATACAATCATAACTAAGTAGTTATGTCACATAGTCAGGTTACTTAAGAACTTTATGTATATGTTCTTTTAGTCTATTGAGGGCACACTCATCTTTTTCACTAACAAAGAAGGCGTCTTTTGGATCAAGGTTAAAGGCTTCAATAATATTTTTTTTAGCAGTAGCCTTTTGGCTTTGATTTAATTTATCAGTTTTAGTTAAAACAACGGTAATTGGGATATTAAATTGTTTAGCAAACATATAAAAGTCAATATCATCACTACTAGGAAAGTGCCGAGAATCTACTAAAAAACAAACATTTTTCAACTTTTCATTGTTTTTAAAGTATTCTTCCATCATTTTTCCAAAAGCACCTAAGTCACGACTTCCCTTACTTGAATAGCCATAGCCTGGCACATCAACAAGGTAAAAAGCTTCGTCAATTAAATAGTAATTAAGCATCGTCGTAAAGCCTGGTTTACTTGATGTATAGGCTAAACTCTTTCGTCCAGTAATAGCGTTAATTAATGAACTCTTACCAACATTACTTTTACCAACGAAAACAACTTCGCTTAGATTAGGCGTTGGACGAAGTGCTACACTTGGAGCACTTTTAATAAAACGAGCATTGTTAAAATTAATCTTTTTCATCTTTTAAAAGAACTAAATCAACGACCTCTTTCATATGTTTTACGAGTACTATTTCAATTTGCTCACGAACTTCTTTGGGAATTTCGGCTAATTGAGGCTTATTAGCTTCAGGAAGAATAACCTTTTTAATTCCTGCTCTAATTGCTCCAATTATCTTTTCTTGGACACCGCCAATTGGAAGAACCTTACCCATTAAGGATACTTCTCCTGTCATTGCAATATCGCAGTTTACTTTTCGTCCTGTTAGAACACTAATAATTCCAACTGTCATTGCAACCCCAGCAGAGTTACCATCTTTTGGTGCAGCATCTGGGAAGTGAATATTTATATCAGTTGTAGCAAAAACATCTGGATTTATGCCATAATTTTCTGCAAAGCTATGAACGTGACTTGCTGCGATATGGCCGCTTTCTTCCATCATTTGTTCAAGATTACCGGTAACTTTAACATTACCTTTTCCTTTAAAGGTTGTAACTTCAATTGGAAGAATATCGCCGCCGACATCACCAACTACACATAAGCCAGTAATAACACCAACTTGCGGAGCTTCTTCTTTAATATTAGTTCTAACTAATTCTTGACCTAAATAAGCTTTTACTTCCTTTTTAGTAATGTTCATCGCTGGATTTTCATCGTTAAGAATCTTAACGGAAAGTTTACGTAAAACCGAAGCAATTTGCTTTTCTAGTCCGCGAACACCAGCTTCAAAGGTATAATGATTAATAATTTCTAGAATTGCATCTTCACTAAAGGTGACATTATATGCATCTAGGCCGTGTTCTCTAATTTGACGGGGCACTAAGTGTTGCAAGGCAATATTTAGTTTTTCTTCTTCGGTATATGGTTTTAAAGAAATTAATTCCATCCGATCAAGTAAAGGACGTGGGATATTTCGAACTTCATTAGCAGTACAAATAAACATCACCTTACTTAAATCGTATGGTTCTTCAATAAAGTGATCGACAAAAGACTTATTTTGTTTTGGATCTAATATTTCAAGAAGCGCACTACTTGGATCACCTTGGTTACTGCGGCCTAATTTATCAATTTCATCAAGAACAAAAACAGGATTTACTGTTCCAGCTTTTGCAATTTCCGAGATGATAATACCAGGCTGCGAACCGACATAAGTACGTAAAAAGCCTCGTAACTTCGCTTCATCATCAACACCACCTAGGGAACTCTTAACAAGTTTTCGTCCTAAAGCACGGCTAATAGACATTGCTAGTGATGTTTTTCCTGTTCCAGGCGGACCGTAGAAGCAAATAATCGGTGTACGGTTATTTTGCGTCATCCTCTTAACTGCAATATATTCAATAATTCGCTTTTTAGGTTCAGTTAAGCCGTAATGATCTTCATCTAAAACCTTAGCAACATTTTCTAAATCAAGATTATCAACGGTTTCTTGATCATATGGGAGTTTAAGTAGCCAATCAATATAATCAAGTGAACGAGCACGCTCCATTTCGTTTTTACTTAAACGACGTACTTCTTTTCTAACCCGCTTTTTGATGTTATCGGGATAAATATTCTTTTCAAGTTTTTTTAGAATTTCTTCCGTAGTATCGAGTTCTTCCTCATCATCATCAATTTCTGTATCACTTGCAGCAGTTTCTTTTAAGTTTTCAGATTTTGAGCGAATCATACGGTTTATCGCATCAACTTTATTGCCGCTTAAGCCTTCTTTTAAGTACTTCATTAGTAAGTGATAACGGCCGACTGGATTTTCTTCACTTAAAATAACATGCCGTTGTACGGTGTTATTTATGAGTTGATTGGCAATAAAGTAAATCGTTTTAACAAAATTGTCATCTTCAGGTGTAAATGATTTTAAAAGCGTAATTAATTGCTGAGAAGCATCAGGAACCGTAATTAATAAATCAAGAAGTTGACGAATTGCTGCACTTTGATCAAAGTCTTCAATTAGTTTATCTTCGCTAAGTATTGCTTCTGCTAGTAAATATTTATCTTTATTAGTAATCTTTTCAATTTTAACTCTATTAAGCGGGAATACTCGAACTGTAATATAGTTTGGCCGAACTTTAACTTTTGTAAGACGTGCTAAAACGCCATAAGAATAAATATCTTCAAGTTTAGGATTATCTTCCGTATAAACAACTTGCGTACCAACAATAACTAGTTTTTCTTCTGTGCTATTAGCAGCATTAATTGCTTCAACCGTAAATTCACGGCCAGCATCAAGATCATCTGTATCGGTTAAAGGAAAATATACTTGTCCACGAGTAATAATTAAGGGATAAGAGAGCTTACTTTTTTCTTTCATTATAAAACCTCCTATAATTACTATTATTATATTATAAATTGACCCTTTTAGTTAGTAATATGGCTACTTTTGGCTCTTTTTTTCAAAAAAGGCCAATTAGAAGCCGATTTGTTATTAAAAAACAAAAAAAGGACCGCAAACTAGGAGTGCGGTCCTTATACTAACTAAGGTTTTTTATTCGTTATTTTCAACTAAGAAATTCATAATCATTTGATGACGAACATCTTCTCTAAGACGAGAAATATTATCACCAAGAAGTTCACGGACTCTAGCTTCTTCCATATTGTATTGCATCGCCATTTTAGCAATTTCAAAATCAACGATTTCATCTGTAACTTCTATGTTTTCAAGTTTAGCAATTTCGTTAATGATAAGATAGTTTTCTAAATTGCGTTTAGCATCAACTTTAAACTTTTCATCAAGTTCTTCTTTTGTTTGGCCGCTCATTTCTAAGTATGATTCCATGCTCATTCCTTGTTGAGCAACTTGTTTATTGAGTGTTTGTTCCATATGTTTTGCTTCGTTTTCAATGATTTGGGCTGCTAGTTCGATTTTGCTAGTTTCACGAAGATTATCTAAAATTTTATCGATGTAGCGGCTTCGTTCTTCATTTTGAAGACGGCGATCAAGTTCGCCGTATACATGCATACGGAGACTAACAACGTCTTCAACATTAGGAAGATTTAAGCCTTTTGCAAATTCGTCGTCAAGTTCAGGAACTTCTTTTGTTTTTACTTCGTGAACACTAACTTTAAAGGTAGCATCTTTACCTTTTAGTTCTTCAACATAGTTTTCAGGGAAAGTGACGTTAACATCGAGTTTATCGCCAGCTTTTGAGCCTACTAGTTGATCTTCAAAACCTGGAATAAATTGGCCGCTGCCTAGTTCAAGATTAAAGTTATCGCCTTTACCGCCTTCAAAAGCTTTTCCTTCGGTAAAGCCTTCAAAATCGATAACGACAGTGTCTCCTAGTTCTGCCTTACCTTCTTTTAGAATAAGAGTAGCATTTTGTTCTCTAAGTTGAAGTAGACGAGCATCTAGACTTGCATCATCAACGCTTACTTCTTCATGACCAATTTTTAAATCTTTATAGGCACCGAGTTTAATTTCTGGTGCTACAACGAGTTTAAAGACGATTTCTAGTTCAGTATCGCTTAGTTTTGGAATTTCATAACCTGGTTGAAGTAGAGGAATAAGTTTATATTCATCTAAAACCTTGCGGTAGCTATCTTCTAGGGTATTTCCAAGTGCTTCATTAAAGATACTTTCTTGTTTTACTTCTTTACGTGCTAGGGCTTCTGGGGCTTTTCCTTTACGGAAGCCTTTAACTGTCACATTTTTTGCTAATTTCTTAAATGCTTTTTCAAGTGCTCCTTGCCATTCTTCGGTTGTAAAAGTTACGGTAACTTCAACTTCAGAAGAGGCTTTTTTTACTAATTTTGTTTTCATATTAAAACTCCTTTTATTTTTACCAAAATAAATTATAACAAAAAAGCGTTTATATTCAACCAAATTGCCTAATTTAGCGTAATTAGTAACAAAAACACATTAAAAATATGTCGTTTTAAATGTTTCAAATTGACTAAATTCGATATTTCTTCTTCTTAAAAAGGCAAAAATATCAAAAGAGGGATCTAGAAGTTTACTAGCTTCTGCTTCTAGATATATTAGCATCATTTCTTTATTTATCTCGCTTATTGGAAGAGGGAAAAAGCGATACATAAAATCATCAAAAAGTTCATTCATAATATTATTAATTGTAATATTTTTTGAATATGATTTTAGGGTATCTTTTATATCTTTTAAGTTAGTTTCATATTCATCAAAATTTAATTTTGAGGGATTAATCTTAGTAGAGAAGTTACGGTATGTCCAAGTAAGATTTTGATCAATTTTAAGCTCCATTGCAATCGCTAGAGCCAATTTTTTAACTCTTTCATTAATACCGTTAGTTATCATTTTAATGATTAATTCGTCAGTTTCTTGCGTTGGATTATTAAAAATATATTTAAAAGCAATATCAGCATGTTTTGTATCTTTATTAAGTAGTTCTTCTAGCTCGCCTAGGCTATAGGTAGTTACTTTTTTAGGTTGCATACTTTTAAAAACGAAGTCTTTAAGCTCACGAAGATATAGTTCAACTTCAACCGAAATTAAGGGACGATTTTGAAAATCATTAATGACATCAAGAGCAGACCATGGTTCATTTTTAAATAAATATATTTTTACATTATATTCAATTGTTTTAACTGGATTAAGTGCTAAAAGCTCTTCTTCATTACTTTTAATATAGCTAAGTGCGCTATCGTAGGCACCGCTATCTACAATTGATGCAAGGACTTCTAATTTATTGCTCATTTTTTCCTCTATTTATCATTAATTGCATCGATTGGTTTCTTTCTTGCAATTTTTAGCACTGGTAGAGCACTTGAAATAAAGGCTACAAAGCAACTTATTAGTAAAAGGAGGGCAATTTGCCGAATACCAAAGTTCATAAAGCGAATTGCTACAGCAAGTTCAACCTTTAATTTGCTATTTATTATTCCTGAAATTATTCCAGTACCAATAATGGCAAGAACAAAATTAATAAGGGCAATAATAAGTGCTTCATTTGCAAAAATGCCAATGACATCAGTTCCTCTAGCACCTAATGCTCTAAGAACACCAATTTGTCTTTTCTTTAAAATAACGGAATTACTTATAAAATTAAGCATTAGTAAGGATGAGAAAATAGCAAAAATAACACCTACAACAGTAAAGACAACGCCAATTGGCTTAAGCATAAAATCAAACATATCAACAGCATTAATAATAGTATTTGACATGCGATATGCATATAATTTTCCTGAAGTATAATGAAGATCAACAAACTTTTTAACTTTTGAGTAATCACTTGAATCAAAAGAGGCAATCGCAAACCCGTACGCTCCACTTTGTTTTAGCCCCATAGTAGCTGCTAATTCATTACTTACCGCTGTAGCAGGTCGATCATTTCTACCTCTTTTTGCTTGATAAACGCCAACAATATTTACTTCCTTTAAATTAGATTCGCTCTCATCATAATAATAACCATAAGAACCATAAGTAATTTTAGCACCAAAAGAATTAATACTACTTACCGCTTCGCTATTAAGGAGGGGCGAAAAGAAATAAGTTTTTTCATAATCGTCCATTAAAGCAATAAAATCTAAACCATAAGTTTTTTTATCTTCCTCATCCCAACTACTAGTTGGAGGGATTTTACTTTCATCCCCGTCATGAACATAAAAGATTAAATAATCTCGCACTTCATCAGGCGTGTAACGCTCATATAAAAAGTTAACTAACTCCGTTTCACTAAAGGAATTATAGTAGTTAGGAACTAGTTGCATAAAAGTCATTGTTTCAATAAAAACATCGTTACTAAGCAGTGAATCTTTCGATTTATTTTTTAGATAATGTGCTTCATTAACTAGATTTTCCCGTATATCGTAATAGCCCGTATATGTAGAATAAGTGGCGTTAGAAATATAAGAATAAAAATCAACATTTCCATCAAAACTCGTGTAGTTACGGCTATTGTAGAAATCAGAAGAAACATAAAGCAAATTATGATAACTAGAGTTAATAAATAAATCAAATTGAGTAGAAAGGAAGAAATATTGTAAGGCACCTTGCTCATCATCTTCTAGTTTTAAATAAGGAGTTAGGTTACATTTTGTATCTAAAATGCCTTTAATTCTAAATGTTTCATCATCTAAAAGCATTTCTTTTCCAATTAGATCTTCGGGGCGATTTATTTTTATATTCGTACCTTCAGGTGTAAGAAAATCATTTTTATGAAATATTTGATATGTATATTCAGTTAAAACGATCTCATTATAGGCTAGAGGTAGCGTTGGTGCAGTTCCAATAAAAGTAAAATTAGTTTCATCAAGTAAACTTTGATCAAGTTTAAGTAAACCTGATGAACTTTCCAAATAAATTGAAGGACCATAATAAGATCTTCTTTGCCAAGGATAATTGGATTTAGTCGTTATTACTGGTTTAAATGTTATATCTTCATCAACACCATTTAAAAAGGCAATTTGATTATCATCCATATTAAATTCAAGATATGAATAATATTCAGGATCATATTCATTTTCAATTTTATAACTAGCATTAAATGAAAGATAATTAACATCGCTCTTATGAAGTGAAGTAAGAGCCATTTTCATATTTTTATAGCTACCAATTGTATCTGCTGAGCCAAAAAAGGTAAAAGCAAGGGCTGCTAAAATAATTGAAATCGCTAATCTAACTCGCTTATGCTTTAAAGCAGATGCTCCCATCTTTAAACTTGCCTTGAAAGGCATTTTTGATTTAATCGGTTTATATTCTTCCTTACTTTCAACAATATCTTCTTTTTTAGTATCTTTAAAAGCACTCATTTGTTCTTTTAATAGTTTTAGTGGCGTATCTTCGTGTGTTTTTATATATAGATTAATACGGTCCATATCCTCTTTTGTTAGCTCATAATTAGCAGGAACATGAATCATATCATTTTCAAAAGTTATCGACATCGCTTTTATTTCTTCGTTATCTTTTCGCGAAATATCGCGAGAGAGTTCGCCGTCAACAAGCTCAATGATACGGTCTGCGTACGAAAGAGCGAACTCTTCATCGTGACTTACCACGACGACAAGCCTGTCATTGGCTAATCTTCGTAGTGTTTTTAAAACTTGTGTTCCAGTTTTACTATCAAGAGCACCGGTTGGCTCATCTGCTAAGATAATATGCGGATTTTTAACTAGAGCACGCGCGATTGCAACACGCTGTTTTTGTCCGCCGCTTAGCTCGTTAGTTCTACGGTTTTCAAGACCACCTAGTTCAACAAGATTAAGAATTTCATTTATTCGTTCCGATGTAGCTTTTTGGCCTTGAAGTTCAAGCGCTAAAGCAATATTTTCTCCTACACTAAAGTCATCAATAAGATTATATTCTTGAAAGACAAAACCTACCATTGTATTGCGGTATGAGTCATAGTCTTGATTAGAGAAATTTTTAGTTGATTTTCCTTGGATGAGTAGTTCTCCCTCATCGTGACGGTCTAGTCCGCCAATAATATTTAGAAGCGTTGATTTACCGCATCCTGATTTACCAACGATAAAAACTAGACCTTTTTCACCTAAGGTTAAATTAACTTTTTTAAGTGCTTTAACACTAGGAGCACGTTTAATTTTATATGTTCGGCTTAAATTAATTAGTTTAATCATAATAGTATCCCTACTTTTTCTATACTTTATGATTTTAACATAAAGTACAATTACATTTATATCATTATGAAAATAAAATTGATGATAATTGACAACCTTAATGGAACAAATTAAAAAAATAAGTATATACAAATGTTCATTTTATTAATTCTCAAAGAATTAACATCTTTCCTTTGATAATAAAGCAGTCAGTGCTATATATGTTTTCACTAGATGCGAGTATTTTCAGTTGCATACAAATTGTAAGCAACTGAATAACTTTTATGATAGCAGTTTAAAATATGCGTTTTTTGTATAATTAAATCAAAAATCCACAAAAAAAGCCTTGATTTCGTGTTTTTCACTTTATATATTAAGCTTTTTAATGTACTTCTTTCATATGTTGTCCCAATTTAGCAAATGAAACATATCTAACATCTTTATCAGAACAATTTATATTTTTGCAACGATAGATAATCATATCGTTTCATTTTTGTAGGTTATTCATTTCTTGTTCAATATAAATAAGAAACTTTATAACAAACAAAACTATTCACTTATTAACCAACTTTATTAACTTATTATTTGCAAAAATAGCCTAAATATAACAAAAAAGCCTTGATTTCGTGTTTTTGACCATATCAAGGCTTTTAGTGTACTTATGTGGTGTTGTGAGCGAAATGCTACGGTTTCCGTAAGCCTGTTGTGAAGCAATTACACCCATTTTCGTAAGCGTGTTGTGAACTGATTACACTCATTTTCATAAGCGTGTTGTGACGCAATTACAACATCTATTGGAACACAAAGAGTTATAGATAATATGATTACTAAGCCCACATAACTATTATCGTGAAATTTCATTATATTACTATTTCTTATATCTTTTTAATATTTAAAGGGTATTCGACTTTTATAGATTTCCATTTAAAAGGCTATTCGAGTTTATGTTTTCAAATTAATAATAAAAATTATTTTTTGATTTAAAAGGGTATTCGAAAGTCAATTTATTCTAATTCTATTTGAATTACTTCTTCTACATTTACATTAAATACTTTTGCTATCTTTTTTATTAAAACAAATGATGGGGAATATCTATTGTTTTCCAAAACATGAATTGTTTGTCTTGAGCACCCAACAAGTTCAGCCAATGCCTGTTGCGTCATATTATCATTTTTAAACCTTAACTCTTTAATGTTGTTAGTCACTTTTTTAACTTTCATATTTGTTACCTATCAACGGAACAATAAGATTTGATATAGTAAAAGCGATTATATTTAAAGATATAAATGTATACATAAAATACCATAACCAATATATCGGTATAGATCCATTTTCTAAATGTAAAAGATATAAAGTAACAACTAAAGTAAAAGTTACAATTATCATAGATACTATTGTTACGTTTGAACTTCTTGCTTCAATATTTTTATTTCTCTCATCTAACTTATCTTTTTTGTTCATAATCATTTGTAAAGAAAGATATAACATCATTGATATGGCAAATATAATTGATATATTAATCCTGTAATCAGTTCCATCACTAATAAACAATGATACATCATTAAAGAAAACTATACTATAAAGAATAAGAAAAGCCGTTTGTAACATTAAAATTATTAAATTCATTTTTGTTCTATAACTCATAAAACCACCTCTATTTGTATTGTAACTTATTTCTTACAACGTGTCAACTATTTCTTACATTTCTTTTTATATTAATTCCTTTTTATGATACAATATATCTCTGTGTTTTCATTAAAGGACGTGATTATATGGCTAACACTAAAATTAAAAAGCAAGTCATTAGAGATTTTAAGAATGGGCTTTCGACTAACGATTTAATTAGTAAATACGGATTTTCCAAATCAACAATTAATGAATGGCTTAGACCGGTCAGACTAAATATTGAACATTTAAATTATAGAACGTTAACTATTAAGTATTCAAAACTTTTAAAAAATCATGAAGAAACAAAACTTGAATTAGAAATTTATAAAAATTTAAATTGTCTTCCTTCTTCTTCTAGAATAGATAAAATGAATGCAATCGAACAATTTTATAAAATTTATCCTGTTCGAACTATGTGTAGAGTATTAGACATAAATGTAGGAACTTTTTATAATCATATGAATAGAAGAGTTAAAGTACATGAAAATGAAAAAATAGATAATAAACTAAGACCTTTAGTTTTAGAGGTGTTCAATAAAAGTGAAAAGAGATTTGGTGCAAGACGAATCGCACAAATATTAAGAAAAGATGGTCATGTTGTATCAGAAAAAAGAGTTAGTTCTTTAATGAAGGAATTAAATATAAAACCATACTTAGCTAAAAGAAGGCGTGTAAAGAAAAAATATGAAGCTAACAATAGTGTTTATTTAGAAAACTTAGTAAAAGGAAACTTTAAAAGGGATAACCCTAATGAAGTGTGGGTTGGAGATATAACGCAAATTGCTATAAAAGAAAACTTTTATTATATTTGTGTGATCATTGATTTGTTTTCAAGGAAGATAATATCTCATGTAGTATCGTACAGAAATAGTGAAAACTTAGTGTGTAATACATTAAATAAAGCTTTTGAAGCAAGAGGTGAACCTGAAGAATTAACTTTTCACTCTGATAGGGGGCCCCAATATACTTCTTTTAAATATAAAGAGTTATTAAAATCATTAGAAATTAAGAGATCATTTTCACAAACCGCTAGACCTGGAGACAATGCAGTTGTTGAATCCTTTTTTTCGTATTTGAAAAGAGAGGAAACAAATAGATATGATTATGAAAACATGAAAGAATTAAAAATTTCTGTAGCAAAATACATAGATTTTTACAACGATTATAGGCCACATTCATACTTGAACGGTATAACCCCTAATGAATTTGAAGAAAATTATTATGAAAAAATGGATTGTTGACTTGATTAAGCCAATAATCCATTATTGTTAATAAAATAAAAAAGACCTTCATATCAAATGACTTAAACATTTTGAAAGTCTTTCATAATATAAAACTATTCATTTGTTACATTATACTTATTATATGTAAATTTGTACAAAGTGCTTCTATCAATATAAAATGAGTCTTCAGGCAATAA